>CEAA01009404.1_pt1 | contig 48062 bp, 59 predicted proteins | sample 557551 | NCBI WGS metagenome assembly CEAA01 (sample SAMEA3182115, study PRJEB8094) | gut metagenome | biome: human; feature: gut; material: Stool; isolation source: human stools | place: Canada | collected 2013-06-11
GGCTCCATAGTTCAAGGGATAGAACGAGGGTTTCCTAAACCGTGGGCCGGAACGAGATACAACATTTTCACGGGATTATATACAACTTTCCCGCAAGATTATATAAAACAGGTGTAAGCCCTTGTAGTTCAACGGATAGAACGGCGGTTTCCTAAACCGCAAATCCGGGTTCGATTCCCGGCGAGGGTACAAGAAGCGACGGAAAATTCCGTCGCTTCGTTCATTTTTGCACGCTTCGTTTGTATATTTGCTCGCAAATGTTGTCATATAGTTGTCAAAAACCTGCACCATGCCGACCACATTCAAACCTGTTGTCTACGCCGACAATAAACGGCAGGACGGAACCTACAACGTAAAGATACGAGTTACCCATCGACGGCAGACATTGAAGCTGTCGACGAATATGTACGTCGCAGCGAATCAAATGACGCGCGCGCTTAAACTCAAAGACCAAAGCATAATCGACGAGGCGAAACGAATCATCGACAACTGGCGCGCCATCGTCGGACGGCTCGGAGCTGCGGCCGACGTTATGACCGTCCGGCAGGTAGTCGACTACATCAAGCAGACGGAGCAGAACAACATGGCTTTCGAACTCGATTTTATCGCCTACGGACGCAAAAAGGCCGAAACGATGCGCCCCGGAACGGGCATCGGGTATCAGATCGCCTTAAATGCGTTGGTGCGGTATATCGGCACGGAAACACTTGACATCAGCCGGATAAATGCCCGATTCCTTACGGGTTTCGAACAGTTCATCGAGGCCGAACCCGTTCTGACGCACAGCAGAAAGGGCGCAATCCGCCAACTACACAAGACCAAGAAAGGCGGCCGCGCCATATCATCCTATCTTGCCTGCGTCCGCCACATCCATAATCTCGCAAAACAAGAGTTTAACGACGAGGAATTGGGCGTCATCCGCATACCGCAATCACCGTTCAAAACCTACAAGGTCAAGCAACCGCCAAAGGTCAAAAAACGAGCCGTCAGCCCCGATATACTCCAACAAATAATCAACCTCGGCGACGAACCGCGCCGCGCTGGGTCGATCTCTGATTTCACGCGCCGCGATCTTGCCCGTGATTGTTTCCTCCTATCGTTCGGCCTTGCAGGCATGAACGCAGCCGACCTGCTATCCTGCCCTGCGCAGTCCCTCGATGGCGACGTTATCGTCTACAACCGACAAAAGACCGCGAGCCGTCGAGAAGACGAGGCGGAAATGCACATCAGAATCGAACCACAGATCGCGCCGTTGGTCGAGAAATTCAAAGACCCGACAGGGGCACGACTATTCCGGTTCCACTTGCACTACCGGGACGGCAATACGTTCAACGGAGCGCTGAATCAAGGTCTGAAACGAATTGACGATGCGTTGCGGGCGATCCGCGACGCCGACCAACGTCAGAACGACGCCACAGGCGAAGATCGCCCCCTGCCGGAACATATCACATTCTATGCCGCCCGGCACAGCTGGGCAACGATAGCCCGTTCGGCCGCGCTCAAAATCGACAAATACACCGTACACGAGGCCCTGAACCACGTCGACGCAGATATGAAAATAACCGACCGATATATCGACCGCGATTGGTCGGTCATTTGGCAGGCAAATGCAAAAGTACTTGGCCTGCTCGATTGGTCGGAACTCAAAAAAAGAGAAGAAAATCGGAAATAATCGGCGGGAATTTTGCATAATAAACAAACGTTTATTATATTTGCATTGTCAATAAAGCCAAAAGGATATGAAAAAACCAAGCAAGGAACAAAAGGAGTTCGAAGCAGAGCTAATTTACTATTTAAGGCTTTACAGCGAGCTAAAAGGAAGAGAGGGAGCCGCAAAAATCCTCGCTTCCATTGAGGAGGAAATCAACAGGCTGGTCGAAATCCTCAAAGAATTGTAAAACACAGCTCCCCGCCTTGCGGGGCGGGGAGCATAAACAAAATAGACTATGGCAACCAAGAAAGAAATGGACGATTTGAAACGTCGTTTTATAAGCGCAGAAACGGAAGAAGAACGGAACGAAATCGGCAAAGAGATTTCCGCAGCAATCGAACAAAACGCCGAGGAGGTCGCCGCGATCACCCTTTCGCAGATCAAGGAAACGAACGAGCGCGCACAGGACGAATTAGTGCGCAATCGCCTTAAATCTGTGCTTCCGGCAATTTCGTTGTCCTACATTGCCAAGACTTATTTCAATAAAAGCCGCAGTTGGCTGAATCAGCGAATTAACGGCAATACGGTTAACGGAATGCAGGCCAAATTCTCGCAGGAGGAACTACGCACGCTCGATTATGCGTTGAAAGACCTTTCGGCAAAACTTGCAGAGATTCGCGTTTCATAGCCTTTGCTTTATTGACAATCTCGCAGAAGCGAAACGCGACGCCCCGGCCAAACGGTCGGGGCGTTTTCTATACATATTTTCACAGGGAAAATTAACCCTTGCGAACATAATTTCTTACATATTTTCGGGCTATTTTGTAAACATCTGCCCGCGACCTATCAACAGCCAGCGAGGCGAAACTCCGTAATGCTCGACGATAAACGTCAGCCACGCCGTCGGAATCTCCCGGCGGCTATCCGTGTTGTCGCGCTTTTTATAAAAATTGCGCTTGTCGATGCCACCCTCGCGGCAAAACGTCTGTATCTTCGTTTCGCCCATCGCAAGCAAGGCATCGAACGCCTCGAAAAATCTGTCCGCAACGGTTTGCATAGATCAATACATTTTGCAAGCAGCTATGATTTCATCCTTATACTTGTAAATATCGTCCAATGATTCAAGCAGATGTTTCTGTCCCCATTTCTCCACGTTGCAAGTTTCGAGATACTTATTTGAACTATTGAAATACAGGCGACAGATCGGTTTTCGGTTATTGTCGTCAAGCAGGATTCCGAAATACGACATCGTATCACGGTACTGCACGCGATTAATATCGTCGACCTCCGGGTAAAGAATTGACCGAACGATATAAAATCCCTGCAATTCCTCTTCCGTAGTTACGATTCGGTTATCCTCTATTTTTTCTGCCTCATCCGAAGTTGCGGCCACATCCGCCCCCTGTTCGGTTTTATCGACCTTGTTTTCTACTACCGTATCGGCAGAGATCGCCGATTTAAGGCGTTCATTTATGTAATCGTTGGTGTATTGCGCAAATGCCTGCTTCACAATCGCGCGGAATTGCCCCATTACAACGTCGTTGAAACGGCCGGGATAAATCGGCCGGGCAAAGTATTTGACGAACTCGTCGCTGGGATTGTTGATTTCCCGGTCAATGGCATTTCGAATTTCATTTGTAAACTTCAATTCACTGGCGGTGTTGAGAATCGTGTCTACATCGAAATAACTCTTGTGGAACTCGCGCAATTTATCGACCTGCGATTCCCGGTATTTCTCCATATTGAATTCGAAGAACGGTTTTTCATCCATCTTGTTTTTCTCTACCAAGTCGGTATAAAAACGATAGATAATGCCGTTGGTCAGAATACCGAAGCGGGCGTTGGATACATGGAAATAACGAAACAGTTGCCCGTTATGCGATGTAAGGTCTTCTTTCCAATGTTTGCACTCAATCAGAATAATCGGCTGGCCGTCTTTATGAATGGCATAGTCGATCTTTTCCCCTTTTTTAATCCCTAAATCGCAAGTGTATTCGGGGACAACTTCCGTCGGGTCAAATACATCGTATCCGAGGGTTTGAAGAAACGGCATAATGAACGCCGTTTTGGTCGCCTCTTCGGTTTGGGTATTCTCTTTAAGTTTGATAACCCGTTCACTCAACAGCTTGATTTGATCTTTGAAATCCATTTTGATACGTTTTTACTGGTTATTGGCAGATTGGAAACCCGATTCGAGGGGTACATCTTCAAACTTAACGGCAACCCCGGACGCTTGCCACACAGGGCGTTTGTTTGCATCCAGTTCCCGGTAGATTCTTACACCGATCAAGCCGTTCGCCCCTCGCGTTTTAGCTCTTTCGACAAGCATATCAAGTATTTTATTAGGGGTTATATCATCCGCTGCGCCGGGGCCGAACTCCTCTCCGTACTCCATCGCAATCGAGGCAATAGGGAGGTATTTATATGTAGTTTGAGCCTCTGACGGAAAAATCCAAAAACCGCTGTTGATATAATCTGCATAGTCAACAGAATACCTTACCGTATAGGCTTGGTATGTGCAACACGTCAAACACAAAACGGCGCAAAGTGCGACAATTCTACCAATCCCAAGACGGAGTATCGGCCCTTTCAGAATCTTCGAGGGGGGGGGGAATTTTATAATCCCTACGCGTCGTAAAACGCAAGCCCCGACAGAGGCGAAGCCCGAAGCAAGTTTTTTCATAAATTCAAGGGTTAAAGTGTTTATATTAACTATTTTAAGGACATGCACATCAATACGCGATACATTCCGTAAATATCGGCGAATCGCACGGCAAAAGGCTGATATTTCGGGTCGGGATTCAAAGAATAGCACTGTACGGAATCGTCATCGTCCCCCTTCCGCACCTCCTTTATAACACTACCGTTACAAGTATCGAGGACATAAACCCGCCCCCATTCGATGAACGCCGTTTCGTCGACCTTTTTAATAAGAACCTGCGCCCCGTTCGGATAGTCCGGGGCCATGCTGTCACCCGTTACCGTCATAACAAAATCAACGTCACGAATCGGCGTGACAACGCGCTCACACTCGGCAATCTTAATTGACACAACAAAGTCGTTAAGTGTCCCGCCTTGCGCCGCGAGAGGCAGCAGCGGAGCAGTAAATACATTCGGCGTTTCGGCTTTGTTTGTCGCCGTCGAGGTCTTCACAGAGCCGCCGCGGGTCATAGGCCCAACGCCCGTCATCAGCCATTCTGTATTAAGGTCAGGATAACGTGATGCAATGCGTTGTAGTTTATCCGGCTGAACAGATACGCGGATTGTGTTCACATAACCAATCGTCAGCCCTGCTTCGCGCTCAAAAGCACGCACAGAACGCTCTTTCGATTTAGCGAACTTGACAAGTCTTTCTTTTATAGTCATATATAAAAAAATTTCACAAAAATTTCACAAAACGCTTTATAAAGTTTGCATAATATGATGCTTTGCTTTATATTTGCATCATAATTCACAGGGATTACGCATGAATTACGCACAAATATAACAAAAATTGTTTAATGCAATACATTATTATCACATAAAGCACAACGCACGATGAACACAACGAGCCTTAACAGCGCGACGGGCAGCGTGCTCGGACTTGCCGAACTTATCGGAATAAGCCACGGTAAAATGCGCACTCTTATCGGCCACCTATGCGCCGCAGGACTGATAACGAGTGAATCATCGAACAAAGGAACGGCATTTCGACTCACTGACCGCGGCGAACAGGTATTGAATTTCACATCGGCTGACGTCGACGATTTTTCGACCATTCTGTCGGTTATCCAACGGCCTTTCGGCATAGCTATTTTACATATTATTAAACAACTAACGCACAACGCACTATGAAAAACAACATCGAAAATGGAATTTACATTCCCGACGAACACCGCAACCTTATCCCCGTCGACGAATGGGTGAAGCGCGAAGACCCGACCGCAGCACAGGCCGTCGTACTGGTAACCGATTTCGGAATGCTCGAAATCGCCAAAGGAGACCTACCGGGCGGATTCAATTTCGAGGGCGCACAGAAAGCTGCCGCCGAATACCGCAAGGGCTTCCGCTGCCCGACCCGGCATGAAGCAATCGAAATGTACGACGCCCGGTTCCGTGGCCTCGACGAAGCCCTCAAGAAGATCGGTGGCAAACCTATAACGACTATCGGCTGGACGAGCGAAGCCGACCCCGACCCGGAGTACAATTCCTACAACGCGTTCTTCTACAGCGGCTACACGGGCAGCGTGAACGGCAGCAACAAGTGTAACGCGCTCGCCGTGCGTCCGGTTTCCGCTTTCAAGGAATAGTTTCACAGTTCAATCATTCCCGCGCCCTTTACGGGGGCGCGGGTTTAATCCCCAAAAACCAAACAGAAATGAAAAAAGGCACAATCATCAAACGCACCGACTACGTGGCGACAATGCTCGCTATTCCCGTCGGAGAAGAACACGAATTCACGCTGACGGGACGCGACTACGCATCATACATGAACGCCGTCAGCCGTTTCAACAGAAACGGCAAGGCAAAATTCGAGGCCCGAACCGCTTCGGCATCCACCATCGTAATTAAACGCCTTTCGTAATATGTCGCTCCCCGAATTATACGAATTGCAGCATTGCCTCGTCCACGTTGCCGATGTCGTTGCTTGCGCAATCATCAAGCGCCAGCAACCCGCCGCCGACCTCGTAACGAAACGCGCACTGTATCGGGAATTCGGCCGGGGCTGGGTCGATAAGCATATCGCCCCGAATGGGAAGATCGAGGGCAAGCGATTCGGAACGGCCCCGAATTCACCGATCAAATACAGCCGCACGGAATTCGTCGCCCTTATCGAAGCCGAACGCCTGCAACGCGCAGAAATCATCGGCAAATACGGACGACAAGAGCAGGCAAAATAAGCTGTTTCGCAGCCTTTACCGCGCCGAACGGACGAATACACGATAACAGCCCGAAAGTCAATAAAACAGGAAATTCGATAAAAATAACATGCATGCACTCAAATACACATCAAGGGAGGTAAACCGGAATTTTCGCATCAAGGTTTCGGGCCTCGGCATCCATGAACTCAAAGGCTTTACGGGATTCGTCGGGTTGGTGGGGAGCGAACTCGCAAACAACCTGCTTGACCGGGCATTTCGAAGCAAGGCGGATAAAGTAGAATGCAAACTACGGCGCGGCTTGAAAATAACCTTTTACTACAAGTAGACATGAAAACCAAAATTTTAGCTATCCCGTGGTGGCTGTCGCTGGTCGCGCTCGGCGGAGCGATGGATGCAGACCCGATTTCATGGGCCACCGTCGCCGTAACATTCGCCGCGTTCGTAACGCTTTCCGCAGTCATAATCAGAGAACAAAGGAAAACCGCATAATAACCAATCATCACAAAACGCACGATGCTATGAACATCAAGATCAAATCAATTACCCTGCGCAATTTCAAAGGACTGCGCGACGTATCGTTCGATTTCGACGGCCGTAACGCCACGATCATAGGCGACAACGGTACGGGAAAGACAACCATTTTCGACGCCTTGACGTGGGTACTGTTCGGCAAGGATTCGCACAACAGTACCGACATCGACATCAAGACAATAGACGCCACGGGCGAACCGATGCACCGCGCCGAGCATTTCGTCGAGGTGGCATTGGACGTGGACGGCTCCACACAGACGTTGCGCCGCACGTACCGCGAGATTTGGAGCAAGCCGCGCGGGTCGTCCGATCTGCGTTTCGTCGGACACGAAAGCGCATTTGCCGTCAATGGCGTGGAGGTCGGAACCAAAACGGCATACGACAAAATCATTTCGGAATGGATAAACGACGACGTATTCCGAATGCTGACCGACCCGATGTATTTCAATACTCGCGTCGACTGGAAAGGCCGCCGCGCCGCACTTTTAGCCCTCGTCGGGGATAACATCGACCGCACGGCGATACAGGCACAGTTTGCCGACCTGCTCGCGGAAATGAACGGCGAACCCCTCGCAGATTTCAAAGCGCGACTGGCGGCCGAAAAGCGCAAGAACAAAAAGGAACTCGACACGTTCGCCCCGAAGATCGAAGCATATCAAAACACGATGCCGCCGACGGAAGACTACACAGCGCTGGAACAGGAAATCGTGCAACGCGAATCTGTGGCCGCAAACGAGATCGTTGCCTACCAACGGCAAATCGACGCACTCGACGCGCAGATCGCCAACGCATCGAAAATAGACGAAGAAACGCAGGCCGCCCACGACCGAAGACTGAAAAAGGTGCTCGACATCAAAAAGTCGTTGTCCGAATGTATCGACGCACGACTGACTGCCGCCCGTCGGTATAACTCCGACCGCGACGCGGCCATCATGGACGCACAGGAGAAAGCGGATTCAATTCTGCGCGAAATCGAGAAAACCGAAACGACGGCAAACTCGAAACGGGACACCCTCGAAGCCTGCGTAAAGAAGCAGGCGAATATCAAATCGGCGCTCGATACTATGCGTGCGAAATACGAGGCCGAGAAAAAGGCGGCATTTGAATATGTCGACACGACCACCTGCTACGCCTGCGGCCAGCCGTTACCCACCGAAACCATCGAAGAAGCCCGCCGCGCGGCCCGCGAGAGCTTCGAAAAGCACCAGCGCGAAATACTCGACAAGTTGATCGCCGACGCCAATCTCGAAAAGGACACTTACAGCAAGTTAACAAAGCTGGTTTCGACCACCGAACAGGAAATCGCAATGCTCGATCAACGCCTATCGCAACTGCGTGCGGAACATCACGCTGCGACGCTGGCTATCACAACCGCGAAAGACGTTCCCGCAATCGACCTCGAAACGGAGGAAGAACAGGCGAAATTATCCCCCGCCTACCGGAAACTCACCGAGGAACTGACCCGCGAGCAAGCCGCCCTCGAAACCTCGGCAACCACGAAAATCACGGCCGCTACGCTCACGGCACGCCGCCGGGATATATCCGCACAGATCGACACGGTGCGTCAGAACCTCGCAACCGCAACCGCCGACCTACGCCGTCGCCTTGCCAACAAGGAGCGCACAACGGAAATTCAGCGATTGATAGACGAAACCAAAGCTACCGAAAAGAAGATCGCCGAACGTATAGCCGAACTCGAACGCCTCGAATTTGCGGCGGCGGCCTACACGAAAGCAGACATCGAAGCCGTCGAAGCGGCGATAAATTCGCGGTTCGACCTCGTGCGCTGGCGAATGTACGAACAGACCATCGAGGGCGCAGACGTCGAAACATGCGTCGCCACCATCGACGGCGTGCCGTTCAACTCGCTGAACAGCGCCGGGCAGGTACTCGCCGGGCTTGACATCATTCGCACGTTCTGCCGCTACTACGGCGCAACCGCACCCGTCTTCATCGACAATGCCGAAAGTATTTCGCAGACCGACTTTGCGCTCGATTCGCAGGTCATTCGCCTGCAAGTGGTCGAGGGGGCTGCGCTCGAACTTAAAACAGCGTAACGACATGGCACAGATCGTCAGCAACGAAAAAGGATTCAAGGTTATCCACGTCGAAACGCTCGACATGTGGGCCATCGGAAGCCCCACGAAATGCGACTACTGCACGGCGGATATGGCGACCCCTGACGGCGGCTATTACATCGCCGTACTGAATAAGATATACTGCCCGCAATGTTATAAACGCTGGCTTTCCGAGGCTCGCCGCCACCCGCAGGACGCCCCTATTGAAGACCGCAACTACAACACGTATCGTCAAATCTTTTATTTCAAATAACTATGGCACAGAATAGCAATCAGAACGGAGCGCAGACCGCCCCGGCGACGCAATCGAAAGCGATTGCCGCAATGAAAGATGAACTTGCGAACAGCGTCCTGCGACGCATCGAGGAGCTGCAAGCAAACGGCGGACTGGTCGTCCCGAAAGACTACGCCGTAACTAACCAAATGAACCTTGCATGGCTTCGTATCTCCGAAATGCTTTGGGAGGATTCCAACAAAGTACAACACCCGGTTTTGGAGGTCGTAACCAAAGCATCGGTGGCAAATTCGCTGCTCGACATGGTGCTACAAGGCATGGATATTCAGAAGAAGCAAGGGTATTTTATCCCGATCAAAAACAAGGCGTCGGGGCAGCTCGAACTGACGTTCTGGCGGTCGTATTTCGGCGACGAGAAACTGGCTCGTGCGCAAGGCATGAAGAAAGTTCGGTCGGTCGTCGTCTACGAGGGTGACGAATTCGAATACATGTATACGGAGGACGGCGAAACCAAAGTAACGAAACACGTTCCGAGCCTGTCGAGAATCGACAAAGACAAGATCGTCGCCGCTTACGCCGTAACGACTATGGCCGACGGATCGCACTCGACGACGATCAAGACGATGACCGAAATCCGGCAGTCGTGGATGCAAGGCGCGACGCGGGGCAACTCGCCTGCGCACCGAAATTTCACCAGCGAAATGGCCGGGCGAACGGTCGAGCGTTCCGCCATGAAGCACATCATCAACTCGTCGTCCGACGCATGGCTGTTGAGTGAAGACGAGAAAGAACGCCGCGTAACGAACGAAACGGCGGCCGCGCCCGCCGGGGCAAATATCGAAGAAGCAAAATTCGAGGAGGTTGCTCCGGCCGCAATCACAGCACAATCGGCCGTACCTGCCGAAACGATGCCGCCGATCCCTACGCCGACGCCCGTTCCACGCGAGGAGGTAACCGAAGAGGCGGCCCCTGCTGCCATTGAAGACGACCCGTTCAACGTGTAACCCGATGAAGCTGCACGTTATATCCTCGTCGTCGGCTGGTAACTGCTACGTTTTGGAGAGCGAAGCGTCTGCACTCGTTATCGAGTGCGGCGCATCGCCCGAAACGATGTTTGCCCGAACTGGTATCGACGCCCGAAAGTTCGTCGGTGCAGTAGTAACGCACGAGCACGGCGACCACGCGGCCCACATCGGCAAATACGCCGACCGGGCAATCGACGTCTACGCCTCGCAGGGAACGCTCGCGGCGTGTCGCATCGACCAAGTGCACCGGGCGCACGCTTTGCGGCCGATGCAGTCCGTCACGGTCGGCGATTTCGTCGTCCGGACGTTCGACGTGAAGCACGACGCAGCGGAACCGTTCGGGTATATTATCGAACACGAGGAATGCGGAAAAGTGTTATTTGCTACCGACACGCATTTTATCCGGTACAACTTCAAATCCCTGCGACTGAATCATATTCTGATCGAGGCGAACTATTCACAAGAGGAGCTGGACGATAATATCGCCCGCGGGGCGATGAACCCGGCACAGGCTGCGCGCGTGCGAACGTCGCATCTATCAATCGACGCAGCGTGTGATATGGTCAAGGCGAACGAAACGGCGGAACTTTCGACGGTCGTTCTACTGCACCTTTCGAACGCAAACAGTCTTGCCGATGCCTTTACCGCGCAGATGCGCAAAACAGCCCGTTTCGCGCGTGTTTTCATTGCGGACAAGGGTTTAATCGTCGAACTGAACAAAAGCGAAATTTAACGGGTCAAATCAGCATCAATGGCAAACGAAACAAATACTGGTTGGGTGCGGTTGTATCGCAGCACGCTCGGATGGGAGTGGTTCGACGACCCGCTCACGCTGCAACTGTGGGTCGTTTGTCTGCTCAAGGCGAATTACCTGCCTACGAGATGGCGAGGAGTGGAGATTGAACGCGGAGCTTTCGTTGCCTCCGTCGATAGTTTGTGCGCAGAAACAGGACAGACGACACGACAGATTAGAACCCGTTTAGCTCGTTTGCAGGCGTCCGGCGAAATATCCGTCCGTGCGACAAACTGCAAAAGTATTATAACAGTTTGTAAATTCGACACTTACCAGCCATTAGAAAATGAAAACGACAAACGACCGACAAACAGTTACGAAGGTTTGCGGAGGGTAGCGGGAAAGAAAGTCGCCAAAATAGACAAACCAAACGACAAACCAAAAACGCCCGTAATTAACAGCAATACAGACAATTATAGCGAAAACACCGAACAAAACGACAAACAGAACGACAATCAATCGACAAACGACCGACAAACGCAACTGTTTTCAAGCGACAACAGTATAAGAATATATAAAGAAGAATATAAAGAATTAAAAGAATCTCTCTCTTCGCGCGTGCGCGCAACGGAGGCAGAGAGAGAGACATTTTTTGAAATCTTTTTTTTCAAGAATTTCCAAAATCCCGATTACGAGGTCGAACGATTCTGCGCTAATTACGAGGCGTCGGGCTGGATTCGTAAAAACGGGCAAGCCGCTACCGACCGCCCGGCGCTTTCGCGGACATGGACGCAGGAAGATAAAAACGCCGCGCCACGCTTCAACGCCGATTTTCTTGCGAAATACCGACGTTTCTACGGCCTCGTAAAACAAACGAATCCGGCGCTTGCGCCGATATTCATTCACGATCTGGAATTGGTATTTATCGACACCGAACGCAAGCGGCTAACGTTCCGCTGCACGCGGCAGATGGCCGAAGCCGTCGAGGCCAATGTCCGGTTCTTTCGGGATAACTTTTTCGACAAACATTTCGCGGGCTGGACGCTACACTACCAAACCCCGCGAATCTAAAACCACAACGCACGATGAAAAACAAAAACGACAAGCGGGGTAAGTCCCCGGCAAATTTCTACGACAGAATCGCCGAAATGCTCGGTAAGGCGGCTATTCCGCAGACGATCACAGTCGAGGCCGAGGGAGTTTCGCCCGAAACATTCTCGGCAGCAGGAATCACGAAACGCGAACTGTATGCCACCGTCGCAATGGCAAGCCTTGCGCACGCTGTCATAACAACCCCACCCGTCAGAGGCGGCAGGCTTCGTTCAGACTGGGCGCGGCGCGTGGCTGCACAGGCCGCAGAGCTGGCCTACTACCTCGACGAAGCACTCGGCGAGATCGAACGAAACGGCGAACCCACAAAAGATTCAAGACGATGAAAATTCTGTATTTGCCACTCAAAAAGGAGTGGTACGAAATGATCGAGCGGGGCGATAAGCGCGAAGAGTACCGCGAAAATACCCGTTACTGGAAAACGCGGCTTATCGACACGGTAATATACGACGAGGGGGACGAGGAGACCGAAAGCCCGGTATTTATATTCTTCAAAGACTACGACGCAGTTTGTTTTTCCTACGGCTACACCCGCCGCCGGATGCTGTGGGAGTGCAAAGGCATTGATTTTGGCCGAGGTCGCCCGGAATGGGGTGCACCCGATCACAAAACATTTATCATCAAACTTGGAAACCGCCTGAACGATGAGAGATTACAGTAAAGATTTCGCCGAATGGCGAAAATGGCGCGACGAAAAAGGGTTGCCGCCTATCTACGACAACCCGGCCGACGCGGGTATCGAAACGGATTTCCGGGTCGGGCAGCAAGTGTCGTTCACGAACGAATACGGCGTGCGGTTCGAACCGCACGTGATAATGGGATTCTGCAAACCGGAGCTTTCGGGCCGGTGCGTCTACCTCGACTACGACTGCTACTGGTTCCCGACGGAACTCAAATCGTTAAAACCCTATCGGAAATGATGTCCCAGCCGACTTACATAGCCTCGTGTTCGTTTGGCAAGGATAGTATCGCAACAATTCTCCTTGCCCTCGAACATGACGAACCACTCGACCGGGTGGTATTCTCGGAAGTGATGTTTGATCACGCACGCAACATCAGCGGAGAGATTCCGGAGCACATCGGGTGGATATACGACACAGCTATCCCGAAGCTGCACGACATGGGCATCCACGTCGACGTGGTACGCGCCGAACGGGACTACTGCTATTTTTTCGCAAATGCCGTCGGGGGGGGGAGAATGCAGGAAAGATTTACGGGTTCCCGCTCGGCGGCAAATGCTTCATAAACCGGGATTGCAAAGTCGCGCCCATACGAAAATACCTCGCCGAAATTGCTGGCGGTCCCCTGCGTGCCAAAACGAATATCGTGCAGTACATCGGTATCGCCGCAGACGAACCGCGTCGACTTGCAAAACTCACAGAGAACAAAATATCGCTCTTGGCGAAATATGGCTACACCGAGCAGATGGCGAAACAACTTTGCGCCGCTCACGGGCTACTGTCGCCGATCTACACGACCGGGACGCGCGGCGGATGCTGGTTCTGCCCGAACTGCAAAATACAGCATTTCGTCAACCTGCGACGCAATCATCCCGAACTATGGGCAGAATTGGTCGAGTTGAGCCATACGCCGAACTTGTGCAGCTACGGATTCAAATACGGCCTTACCGTGCAGGAGGTCGAAAAACGGATGAATGCAGAAGAACAACAGCTAAAACTTTTTTAATCACAACTTTCCATGAAAGACATTCATCACACCTGCCGATGCACCGGGCAACAGTTTACGTTCAAAGAGTGGTGCGCGTGGATTAAAAGCCACGAAAAAGCCCGACAGGATAGCAGTGAATTCGTGGTGTTATCGCATAATGGTTTCGATTTCAACATTCACGACGTATGCCTAACGCCTAACAGACCTGTCCGGTTATTCAACACCCATTGTGTCGTGGAGGTTAAAACGGCGCAGTCGCCAACCGGACGCTGGGATTATGGGCTGGATGTCAACTTGCACAATTCGGGCCATTACGTCGGGGTCGGATTCGTCGATGATGTGCAAAAGGGATACCCAACGGAGGCCGCCGCAATTCTTGCCGCCCTGCTCGATGCCCGCAAATCAGCCGAACGTGAATTGGCAAACTGTTCCGGTCGCTCCCGGTCAAATCTCGACAATGAGGACGACGAAGACGGGTTCATCAAAGACAGCACGTTGGCCCCGTATATTCGGAATATTATCAAGCAAATCGACGATCAGCGCCGTGCAACGGCGTTCAAACAACTAACCCTATTTTGATTATGACACGACACGTTGAATCGCACATGCAACGAATGTGCGTTGGTTGGTTCCGGCTCCAATACCCCGCCGTCGGCAAACTCCTGTTCGCCGTTCCGAACGGCGGCGCACGGAGCCGCACGGAAGCCGCGATAATGAAAGCAGAGGGCGTAACCGCAGGCGTTACCGACCTTATCCTGCTGCTCGGACGCGGAGGCTTCAACGCCCTATGTATCGAAATGAAGACTACCGACCGACGTTCCGCCCTATCGGACGCACAAATCGAATGGCGCTCGCTCACAATCACAAACGGAAACAGACACGTCGTCTGCCGGACGTTAGAGGAATTTCAGTCGGAAATACGCTGGTACATGGCGCGTCCGGCAAATAACGAACCACGGGACGAAATCACCTGTGCACGCCCGATAGTTCCGCCATCCATCGAAGAGATCGAGCGAGCATTTGGGAAAATCAGACGACACAAAATCAATCATCAATCTATTAAAACAGCAAAGCAATGAGAGAAATTAAATTCCGAGGCAAACGCCTCGACAATGGGGAGTGGGTAGTCGGCAGCTATATAGAAGCCGAAAACAGAGATCGAAGCATAGCGCATCAAATTATACCCTACAAAGCTGGTTTAGTTGTCCGAGAAGTAGATCCAGCCACCGTCGGTCAGTACACGGGGCTGAAAGACAAGAACGGCAAGGAGATTTACGAGGGCGACATTATAAATTGGCTCATGCACCGGATGGATCGCACAGGATATATCGAGGAAGGGCGCGTTGAGTTCCGAACGAATGAGCAGGCAACTGTTGTAATCAATAAGTTTGCAACCAAAGACGGACGCGAGAGTGTGCGCAATATCCTGAATTGCCTTAATGATCTGAAAGTCATTGGCAATATCCACGATAACCCCGAATTGATGAAAGGAGGTGACCAATGACAACACACAACCCGAAATTCAGAGGAACGCCCGGCCCGTGGCGGGTCGACGGGCACGAACACAAAAACGGCGTCGTAGAATATACCATCGTTTCGATTTCCGGCGACGCTGTCGGCTGCGCTCCCGTCGCAGAGGTACTGCGCAATAACCCGCGCCCGATACCGGAACATCGCGTCGAGGCAAACGCCCGGTTGCTCGCCGCTGCACCCGACTTATTGGCCGCACTCGAATCCCTCGTCGAAACATTCGACCCGGATAGGCAGGTTATCTATTCATTCGCTCGCGGGAAGATCGAAGCGGCAAAACACGCCATCGAATACATCTATCAATCAAATCGTCAATAACAATGAAAACAGTCGAAGACCTTAACAGACTTATCCGCGACGAAATCGCGGCCATCGAAGCACTCCGAAGCGAAGACGAAAAAATATGGTCGGTTCGGGGGGGGGTAACAGAGGCCGATGCAAAACGCAGCAAGAAGATCCGCCGCATGATCGGCGACCATAACAACGAGATCGCCCACCTGCGCCGCCTTATCCGCTTTGTCGAGGCAACCCCGGAAGAGGGTATACGAATGATGCTCGACCAGCTGCGCGGACAGGTAGATCGAATCACCGCATCTGCCGACCGCTACAAATTGAAAGAGCAGAAAAAAGAGTATCTGACACGTGCAGGCGCGCAGCTCAAACACGCACAAATCGCCGAACTTGAATTCTTATTACAATGAATAACAAAGCTATTGCCCCGGAAACTACCGTACAGGAACGGTGTGCCATCTGCGGCCGCCCGAGGATTTACAAATACGACGGTTATTGTCGTCCCATCTGCGAACGATGCGCCAACGGAGGTGGCAGGACATACGTTCGAAGCGGAGAGAAGATTGGCCGCAACGAACCGTGCCCATGCGGTAGTGGTTTGAAATACAAGAAATGTTGCGGCAAATGAATGCCGCCCTTAATAACTCAAAACCAAAATAAAGATGGACAAAAAACAAACGACCGCGACTTGCCCCAAATGTGGGGAAGAAATTGTGCAGTGCGAAAACTGCGAGAATATGGGCTGCCCCGATTGCGACGGGTTTGTAGTTACCCGCGGCGACGTGATTCTGTGCCCGGAATGTGCCGCCGCTTGCAAGGAGGACTGCGACAAGATGCGCGCTGTCGGTTGCGGTAGTTGCGCCCTTTTCGCTGACGAAGACGACGAGGGGCAGGGTTGGTGCGAACTGCATCAGGAATCCGTGTGCTTCATTGATAAATGCAGCGACCGAATTTCGAAAGTCTGATCGCTGATAAAATCTTACCCGAAAGCGTGTATTATTTACACGCTTTTTACATATCTTTGTGCTGGTAACCAATACAGAGTAAACGCAACCGGGCCTATGAAAATTCCGCAAACTATCGAAATGCAGGTTGGCGCGCTCAATGCCAGCGAGCACAACCCGCGACAAATCACCGAAGACGATTTCGCCGAACTGGTCAAATCCCTGCTACTGCTGCCGAAAGGCTTGTATTACCGCCCCGTCGTCGTGGACGACCGGAATATCGCCCTTGCCGGAAATATGCGCCTGCGGGCGCTGAAATACATTCACGAACTCGGATTCGACGACCTCGCAGAAATCTTGCGGGCGTCGTATCGGTTCCGGCATTTCGACGAGGCGAAACAATCCGCGCTGCTGAACTACTGGCGCGAATGGCAGATGCACCCGACCGTGCCGACGCTTTACGCCTCGGAACTCGACGAAGACGAGCAACAGCAGTTCATCATCAAAGACAACCTATCGTTCGGCACGTTCGATATTGACATGTTGGCGAACGAGTACGACATCGCGGCGATCATCGACGATGGTTTCGACATCGACCTGCTCCCAAAATCGGCCATCGAGGCGTTGGCCGCGGCAAATGGTATCGACCCTAACGATATAACAGGGCGACGCTGTGGCGGCGACGGGGAAGCCGACGAGCACTACACGCACAAAATCACGTCGCCCGTCTACGAGCCGAAGAACGAAAAACCGGACTTATCGACGCTGACCGACAGCGGCCGAACCGACGAACTGCTGGCAAAGATCGAGGCGTCGAACGTATCGCCCGACGAAAAAGAGTTCCTGCGGCAGGCTGCCGCACGGCATACGGTGTTCGACTACGCCAAGATTGCCGACTACTACGCACACGCCTCGAAAGAAATGCAGGAGCTTATGGAAGATTCGGCGCTGGTCATTATCGACTTCGGCAAAGCCATCGAAAAGGGCTACATCCGTTTGTCGGACGAAATACGAAACGAATACACACGGGAGTATGGCAATGAGGCATAACGGGTTCGTCGCGTTCATTCTGACGCACGGCCGCCCCGACCGGGTGCTGACCTATGAGAAGCTGCGCAAACACGGATATACGGGGAAAATATACATCGTCTGCGACGACGAGGATAAGACGCTGCCGGAGTATCGCAAACGCTTCGGCGACGTGCTCGTCTTTTCCAAATCGGAGATCGCAAAGACATTCGACGAGGGCGACAATTTCGGCGACCGCCGGGCAATCATCTACGCCCGCAACGCCTGTTTCGAGCTGGCCCGACAGATCGGGGCGACGCATTTCATCGAGCTGGACGACGACTACACATATTTCAAATTCCGGTTCGACGACCAGCTACGCTGGCACGGCGCAGACGTCCAAGACCTCGACGCGGTATTCGACATGCTGCTCGACTATTTCAATTCCGCCCCGATGCTGACCCTTGCGATCGGACAAGGCGGCGATTATATCGGCGGCGAAAAGGCGACGAGATTCAACGACGGAATACAGCCGATGCGCAAAGCCATGAATTCGTTTATCTGCTCCGTCGACCGACCGTTTCAATTCGTCGGCCGTATCAACGAAGACGTCAATACCTACGTCCTGCTGGGGTCGCGGGGGGGGGTATTTCTGTCCATCCTACAAATCGGCCTCGACCAACTCGAAACGCAGAGCAACAGCGGCGGCATGACGGAATTGTACTTGGATGCAGGCACGTATGTAAAGAGCTTCTATACGGTTATGTATTGTCCGTCATGCGTGGTTGTTTCGGCAATGGGAACCGCCCATCGGCGGCTGCATCATCACATCAAATGGCGATACGCCGTGCCGAAGATACTGCGCGAATCGGTTAAAAAGTAACGATCAATGGCATCGCACCCAAGCAATAACAAATCGGCGAAAGACCGCCGGAATGCCCGTCTGCCGCTCGTGTCACATCTGCGCCTCGAACGGCGGATGCCGTTTCGTCAGATCGCCGCAGAGGTCGAACGGCAGTTGGGATATTCGGTAACGCCGAAGACGATCAAGACCGATTGGGATTTGCTCGTCAGCGAATGGCGGGCCGAAGCCGCGAGCAACACACAGCAGGCGTGCGACGAGGCGCTGATGGAGTGCGACCGCGCCATCGCGGAACTGTGGCGGCTGTACGAAGCCAGCAAGCAGAAACGAGTTGTCAAGCGGGCAAAGGTTCGCACGGCACTCGTCGATATAAACACGTTCGGAAATCCTGTCGTCAGCAAGCCTCTCGACGCCCCCGTTCCGCTCGAATCGGAAACGTCGAGCGTAACGGAGGAACCCGTCGGCGACGTGCGAATCCTCGCCGAAATCCGCAAATGGGAGGAACGCCGCGACAAACTGCTCGGCCTCGACAAGGTACAGGTCGACATCACATCGGGCGGAAAGGAATTCAAGGGGTTTTCGTCGGTGCTGCCCGTCGTGCCGGACATCGACGAAATCGTCCGCCGTATCGACGAGGAGCGCGAACGGAAACTATCGGAAGAAGACGAATAACACATGCTTACCGACGGACTACAACAGCGCGAGGAACAGCAGCGCGTCAACTACAAACAGTTGCTTGCCTACCGCCACTTGGCCGACCCGCGAATCCGATACGTCGTCTATGGCGGCGCAGCAGGCGGCGGCAAATCGTGGCTGGGGTGCGACTGGCTTATGCGTTGCTGCTGGGCATTCCCGAAAACGCGCTGGTTCGTCGGCCGAAACAACATCAAGGACAGCCGCGAATCCGTGCTGGTCACGTTCGGCAAGGTCGCCGATTCCTACGGATTCACAGACTACCGGATAACGGACGACGGCATCAAGTTTACGAACGGGTCGGAAATCGTACTGCTCGACTTGACGTTCTATCCGCAGAAAGACCCGATGTTCGAGCGGCTGGGGTCGAAAGAGTTTACAGGCGGTTGGATAGAGGAGGCCGGAGAGGTTCATTATATGGCCTACGAGGTGCTGAAATCCCGAATCGGGCGGCATCTCAACGAGGAATACGGACTGGAAGCAAAGATGCTCATAACCTGCAATCCGAAAAAGAATTGGCTGTATAAGCATTTCTACAAACCGCATATCGACGGAACGTTACCGAAAGACTGCGCATTCGTTCAGGCGTTGGTCTACGACAACCCGTTTATCACGCCCGATTACATCCGAACGCTCGAATCAATCGGCGTCAAGTCGATTCGGCTACGTCTACTGCTCGGCAAATGGGAATACGAGAGCAACGCAAACCAACTCGCCGACTACGACGCCATCCTCGACTGCTTCACGAACGAGCGGCAGACGGGCGACGGCGTGCGGCGTATCAGTGCCGACCTTGCCATGAAAGGCCGTGACCGCTTCGTCGCGTTCAACTGGACGGGAATGGCCGCTAAACTCGCTATCGACAAACCGTACAGCACGGGCAAGGAGATCGAAACCGACCTGCGCAACGAATCGAGGCGGCACGGCGTCCGGCGCTCCAACATCATCGCCGATTCTGACGGACTGGGGCAGTACCTCGATTCGTATTTGGAGGGCATCAAGACGTTCCACGGAGGAGCGCCCGCGCCGGATAACACGTATTTCAACCTCAAATCGCAATGCGCGTTCAAACTGGCGGAGGTTATCAATGCGGGGCTGCTCTGCATCGACTGCCCGGAAGAACTGCAATCGACCATTGCCGAAGAGCTGGAAGCCTGCCTTGTCGCCCGCGACGTCGACGCCGACACGAGCAAGAAACGGATCATCGACAAACGAGAGATGAAAGCCGTACTCGGTCGGTCGCCCGACTATTTCGACCCGCTGATGATGCGCATGTACTACGAAATCGTCCCGCAGCCGAAAGGTATGCGCGTCCACGTCGGGCGGCTTTCGTGAAAAGCTATTTTCGGGCTGTTTCTGCTGGTAAAATTTGAAAGACGAATAAACTACCGCCCCGGCGGCAAAAGTGGATTAAACAGGAAAACTGATGAAAATAACAATCAAGAAACGGACGACCCGGCAGGTGCTCGCTATCGAACGAGTGCTGACGCCCGAATCGCGTGCAGCATTGCAAACCCTGCCGAAGCCAAACAAAGTATGCGGCGTGCGCACGCCTCTAAACCTCAACGATCTAACTATCGGCGACCTGTTCAGCTTGCAGGCAGACGGGGTGCACGCTCTTATAGAGCGAATCGCGTCCGTCATTCTGAAAGTACATCCCCGGCGCTGCTACAACGAACGGGCAGACAAAATGCTCGGTTTCGTCTTTTGGGTCGGGCGAGAATTGGAGCGCATCGCAGCGTTGTTCGCAAGCACAAGCAACCAGCCGACGCCCGAAGAGATCAAAGCCGGAATAAACGACCTTGATTTCGGGCCGTTCGGCATCATCGACTGGTACGCCCACCGACAGGGCTACCAAGACCAAGACGACGCCGCAAAGGTGGCATGGGTGCGCGTCTGCGAGTGTATGCGAATCGACAACGAGCGGATCGCCTTTGAACGGCGCCTGCGCGAAATAATGGCCAACAAAAACAAATAGACTTATGGAAAAACCGACAGTCGAAAACAAAGTCAAGGAGATCGCCGAGGCGATGGGCCTTACCTATCTGTGCGAATCGTGGTTCCGCGCCAATCAAGCGTTCGACCGATTCCGGCGTCAAGGAGAGAGCCGCGAGGTTACACACCCCGACGGCCTCACGCTGCCCGCCTGCCTCTACGTGCAACCCGTGGCGGGTTTTCTGAATTTCACGTCGCAGGGCTTCGTGCGCGACGCTCCATCCTGCCTTATCTCCTTTGCCGACGCTATGCCGCTCGACTACAAAGGAGCCGAGGCGCAGGAGATCGCCGAGCGGCTGAAAGGTCTTGCCGTGCGATTCATCGTTGCCGTAAACGAAAGCGGCTTTTTCGTTCCGGTCGCCGGGCAGATCAATTACCGCGTCGCGTTCGACAAGATGGACGCAAACCTATGTATCGTAACGCTGTCGCTGACACTCCAAGAACAGGCGGGCGTCTGCTTCGATTACGGCTTGTAGCTATGGACGTACAAAGAATAGAACTCGAAGCCGACCGAATCGTCGCCGAAGAACTCGACCGGGCACGGCAGAAGATCATCGAGAACCACGTCGCCGCGGGACAACAGACGACGGGCGCAACCGCCGACAGCATCACGATAGCTGTAACGACCAACGGCGGCGTAACCACGGGAACGATGGACGCCCGCCCATATTTTGCAGCACTTGAAACCGGTACGCAGCCGTGGCTGTCACAGCATTTTCGCCGACGCCGCGACGGGTCGGTCTATCCGTCCGCCCCGAAATGGTTTATCGACATCATCGCGGACTGGGCCGCAGCAAAGGGTGTAGATATTTCAGCGTGGGGAGCAGCGACCAAAATAATGACGGAGGGGTCGGCCCTATTCCGTAACGGCGGCCGCGAAGACATCTTCACGCCCGAAATAGCGGCCCTATCCGACCGCATCGCCGATAGGCTGGCGGGGCTTTTCGATGCGCAGATCGTCGAATCAATTTTAAGACAATAGACCATGAGCAGAACATTTACACACAGCAGCACGGGAACAGTAGTCGAATATCCCAATGCAACGCATTTCGCATTCGTCCCGGCGATTTTCAAAATCACGAAAATTCCCACAACGTATGACAAATTAGAAATGGTCTTAACCGACCGCCAAGCGCAGCAATCGTACAGCGAAGAGCGCGAGCCGCTCAATGGGGCCGCATATTTCGATATACGGCGGTATCTGCAACTGTTGTTCAATAACGTTGCGCAGGGAGTGATTGATTACAGCAAGGGGTTCGTCGATTCCCCGCTGAAAAAAACTATCTATGCTACGATATATTGGTATAGCAACGGTAGTCAATTCTATCTCGGCACGTTTGGAATAGATGCTATATGGGGTACAATATCCGCCCGCGAATCATCCGGCGGCATCATGCGTCGCAAATGGTTCGTCCGCTATCCGTTTACGGTTGATGTCTTCGCCAAGAACGGAACATCGTTCGACGTGCTGATCGACGGTAAACAGTCCGACATCATGTTTTACAACCACAACGAGGACGCGGAAGGTGCGACCCCATACCACCGCTACCTGCTGAATCCGGCAAGAGTGATCGACCCCTCGACCGTCACCCGTTCGGTGCATATCGCCGTACCGCATAGCCTCGTGCTGAAAAATGACGAGGAGACTGTCGGCATGGTTGGTTATACACTTGACATAGACCGGAGCGCAACCGGTGTCTATCTGCGCTGGATAGACCAACAGGGGCGCTATTGTTACTACCTGTTCAAGGAGATCGGCAGCGCGTCGACCGTTTCGACATCCTCGACATGGAAGCGCAACGATATGAATGTCCCGACCGCTTACATCGACGGCGTGAATATCGAAACGTCAGTCCGACAAAGCCTATCCCGGAAAAAGACCCGTTCGCTGGGGGCAAAGCTGGTCGATTCCGAAACGTATGATTTCCTGCTCACACTCGCGCAGTCGGTCGTCGTGGATGTTTTTGACGGGTACGACGCCACCGATGCGCCGCTGTGGCATCGCGTCAATATCGTTGCTGGCAGCTACGAGAAAACGACGAAGCATTACCAAGATTTTATTTTCTCAATCGAGGAACCCGCGCAGAGCGCACAAATGCTGTAACCATGACGGAGGAATTATATATCAACGGCGAGGCCGTCGACCTTAAACCGGATGCGACGACGACCCTCAACTACAAGTCTAACCTGCTCGGCGACATATCGAAAATTACGTCGTCGAATTCGCAGACGATTCAATGCCCGAAAACAACGCGCAACCGAAAGATATTCGACAATCCGGGGGCGCCCGCCTATGTGTCCGATAAGCGATATAACCGATATTCGGCGCGCCTCGTTCGGAATGGAATCGAGATCGTCCGTGTCGGATATGCCGTGCTGCTATCTTCATCTGAAACCTACGAAATCGCGCTTTATTGGGGCGTGATGGCAAACTTTCAAGCGTGGGTCGACAAAGCGGCCAAGTTGAATGAGTTGACCGGAACTGAGGCGCTGACGTGGAATGCAAATACCACGGCGACGACCCTGTCGCAAATGAAATCCATCGGATATGGATTTGCGAAATACGACTGCGGCGTATCGGATACCAGCCTTGCCAATTTCCACCCCAGCGCTACTGCATGGTGGATTCTCGACAAGATAACCAAGCAGGCCGGATTCACGTTCGAAATGCCGAGCAAATACGCCAGCGCATTGCGAGCAATAGCGATTCCGTGCTTGAGCCGAAACGCATCAGACGCAAGCAATGAGGCGGAGGCCACAGTATCTATATATCCATTCCTAACATACAGCAACGGCTTTTGGGGGTATTCTATCGCAGGCAATAACGGGACGGACAGACACGGCGTTTTCGACCCGGACGATAGCACCAAAATCCGCAAGGTAGACAACGCGACAAAGGTGATTATATCCATTGTAAACCAATCGGGGGCACAGTTGGGAATGGTTCTCTATTCCAACAGCGCCAGCGAATTTCCCAGCCGTGTATATATCCGAGCGACACGATACAGTGACCGCGACGAAACAACGACGCAAATAGCCGTCAGCATCGGGTCGTCGTCGGTATCGTCGTCGACGGGGATGTATGCGTATAAGAAAACGTATTATTTCGCCGATATTGAAGAGGAAATCACGTGGGGAGAATATGACTACCTGCGCTTGTTCCCACATAACGGAACGTCGGTAATTTCCGGTTCGAGATTGGGAAATACCAAACTTACGATTACGGAAGACTTCGAAACCATCATCTATCCGAGTTTGTTTCCGATCCCTCAAAACCTGCCCGAAATCTCGCAAATCGACTTCATCAAGGCGATCTGCGGAATGCTCGGCATCTTTGCCGTGCCCGACCCCGCAAACGTCAATAATCTGAAATTCGTATCGCTCGACACCTTACAGGAGAACAAAGCGCAGGCGTGCGATTGGTCGGATAAATTCGTCCGAAGCAATGACGACGAGCCGAAAACCACAGAATACAAAATCAACGACTACTGCCGCAACAACTATTTCAAGTACAAAGAAGACGACACTGTTTCCACGAACGCCGACGGCAATCTGAAAATCGACAGCGAGGTTTTGGATGCCGAAAAGACCGTTATAACATTGCCTTTCGCTCCATCGGACGGCTCGAAGATACGGCACTACGAACTGAACGACGACGGAACGGCTGTCGATACCGTACAAGTCAAAGACCGGATTATGCGCCTTATCAGCGACGGTTCCGGGCTGGCCATGCTTACATTCGACGACCTCGATTTCACGACCTTGCTATCGAAATACTATTCCACCCTATCGCGCCTGCTCAACAGCGCAATAACCATTACGGAACAGATCATGTTGGACGAATACGATTTGAAATCGCTGGACTATTCGGTTCCGTTCTACCTGCGCCAATACGGGAAATTCTATGGCATCGTCAGCATCCAGTCGACGGCAAACAAAGCCTGTGAGGTCAAGGCCGCGCAGTTGCCGGAAACGGTTATCCAAGAACCGGAACGCCCGTCGCAGACGGTATCTATCGGCTGGCAATGGGAAGGCTCCGCCATTTACATAACAGCCAGCGCTGCGCCTGCGTCAGACCTCGATGTCGTGATAACCCCCTACACGTACGACGGTGTTGCCCTCGTACAGCAAACGATCATCTTTCCTGCCGGGCAAATGAAAGTGATCGGCCCGACAATTACGCGAATAGTCGGCGGAATCGAAATAAACTCCATCACCCCGGAATATGACGACACGTATAGCTACATCATTGCAGAACAAACCACGGAAAACGCATAACAAATGGCAGAAAACACAACAACCCGCGTCGTCGAGGTGCAAGTCGACAACGCGGAAGCTATCAAGCTGATAGCCGACTACAACGCCAAGATCGAGGAATCGACGGCAAAGGAAAAAGCCCTGCGCGAGGCGATCAAGAAAAAGGGAGAAGCCACCGCCGCCGACCGCGAGGAACTGGCGAAGCTGCGCGCCGAACAGACAGCCTACAAGCGCGAGTTGCGCGAGGTTGAAAAGGAGGTGCAGAACAACATCAAGGCAGCCCGCGAAGAAGAGGGGTCGAACCGAAAACTGCGCGCCGAACTGTCGAATCTCACAAAACAGTACGATTCGATGAGTGCAGCCATGCAGAAAAGCGCAGAGGGCGAAGCGCTCAAGAAGCAGATCAACGAAATAACCGATGCGCTGCTCGAATCGGAAGAGGGTACGCAAAGGTTTTACCGGAACGTGGGTAACTATCCCGACATCAAGCCGCTCGAAACGCAATTAGGTGTAATTCGTCAGCAACTCGCGCAGATGAAATACGAGGGCAAAGAAACGACGCAGGAGTATCAAGACCTGCTGGGCGTCGCCGCAAATATGAAAGATGCCCTTGCTGACGTCGAGGCTGGCATCAATGCCGGGGCATCCGACACGGCGCAACTCGACGTGCTCATCAAGGGGACGCAAAATCTTTTGCAGCTATGGGCGCAATGGTCTATACTTTCAAAGCAGTTAGGGGTCGAAAATAAAGACCTCGACAAAGCTATCGGCATTATAACGCAGACGCTCGGCGCACTCGTGGCCATCCAATCCGTGCAGAACATGTTGCAGAAACAGTCTATCGTCATGCAAAAGGCGCAGGCGGTTGCAACATGGGCACAAACGAAAGCGGAAACCGCCCGGACGTCGGCGATGGCCGCCGGGACGGTTGCCACAAACGCCGGAACCGCCGCAGTATGGAAATTCACGGCGGCGCTTTTCGCAAACCCAATCGGGGTTATCGTCGCGGCAATTATCGCGGCAATCGCGGCCGTTTATGCCCTCGTCAAGGCGTTCAGTTGGTTCAATTCGTCGACCGAAAAAGCGAAAGAGAATCTGAAAAAACAAGGCGAAGAACTCGATAAGCTCAATAAGAAATACGACGAGCACATCGAGAAAATGAAAGCCCTCGGCAAAACCGACGAGGAAATAACGCTGACGCGCCTTGCCCTGCTGAAAGACCTTGCCAACAAGCGCGCCGAACATTTCAAAGCGGCACAGCGGCTCTACAAAAAGGACAGCGAGGAATACAAGGCATCACAAGACGCCAAGAAAAAAGCGGACGAAGACTACCGATCAGCGCTGAACGATACAGCGAACCACCTGCGCAGCCTCGCGTCCGCCTATAACGACGCGGCGTTAAAAAAGAAACTGGGTACGGTCAAATACGCGACGCAACAAGCCAATGAGGAATTCAAGAATCAGCGCAAACTACTCGTCGAATTGGTATATGCAGGTAAGGTAGCCAGCAGCGAAGCGAAAGATATTCTTGCGAGCCTCGAAGCCGCACGCGACAAGACAATAAAGGAAGCCTACAAAGAAGCCGCAGAAAAGCAGAAACAAGCCCTTGCGACCGAACTTGCCGCCGTGCGCGCAGCGACCGACGCCAAAGTCACCTTGATGAAAGAGGGCATCAGCAAGCAGTTGACGCAGGAAGAGGTCGCATACCGCCGTCGGATCGCCGATCTGAAAAAACGCCTCGAAACCGAAAAGGGGTTGACGAAAAAGGCAAAGGCAGCAATTCAGCAGCAAATCGAGCTGGCCGAACAGCAACACGCGTTAAACGTCGAGAAAATCAACCGCGCGGGCCTCGACAAGAAAATCCAGCAAGAGCAGCAGAATATAGCCCTGCGGCTGGCCGCCGTCAAGCAGGGAACCGACGCTGAATATACGCTGAAAGTCGAGCAGCTACGGAAGCAGCAGGAAGCCGAACTTGCCAACATCGAACTGACCGAGCAGCAAAAGGTTCTCATCCGGGAGAAATACAACAAGCAACTGGACGACCTTTCGAACCAATGGATAAACGCCAACCTGCAAAAACAGAACGACGCTCTACGGCTCGAATGGGAGAACCGAATCAACGCCGCCGCCGTACAGGGGCAAAACACCCTGCAATTACAGTTGCAGATGCGGCAAGCGGAACTCGACGCCTTACAACAAATGGAGGGCGAAAGCGACGCCGCATTCAAGGCCCGACAGCTCGGCGCGCAGCAGGCATACGTCGACGCGAAACGAGCTATTAACGATTACGAGGTGCAAATCGAACAAGCAAAACTGGAAGCCCTCGCAGCAGTTACGAACGGTCTGTCGGGTTTACTCGAAGAGTTGGGCGAAGACAATAAGACTTTCGCCGTTTTGAGCAAGACACTTGCATTGGCCGAGATCGCCATCAACACCGGAAAGGCTATCGCAGCGGGTACGGCGCAGGCTCAAAGCGTCCCATTCCCAGGCAACCTTATCGCAATCGCTACGACTGTTGCGACGATCATGGCGAATATTACGTCGGCGATTAAGACTGTCAAATCGGCAAAATTCTCGACGGGCGGTTATGTGTCCGGGCCGGGAACGTCGACAAGCGACAGTATACCCGCCATGCTGTCGGACGGCGAATCGGTAAACGCAGCCTTGCCGACGTCTATGTTTGCCCCGATCTACTCGGCACTAAACCAGCTCGGAGGCGGTGCGCCGATAGTCGCCGCACAGTCGAGCAATCAGATAGCAGGCGAAGATATGCTTGCCCGCGCATTCGCAAAGGGGGTTTCGCAACTGGACATGCGCGTCGGTGTGGACGAAATAACCCGTGTATCTGACCGGGTGAAAGTGGTCGAATCATTAGGCGATTTGTAGCTATGAAAGTACACGAAATTTTACAACAGAACGCCGATCTACTCCGGGCACTCGCTCGCGCAGGCGCGGCTATCGAGGACGTCCGCTACATTCCCTTATGGAGCGACTACGAACGACTGCACCGCGACGGGTTCAAGGTAGCATATATCGTCGCCTACTTGTGCGATACCTACGAGGTCAGCGAACGCACCGTCTATCGCATTATCCGACGATTCGGCCGCGACATCAATACGAGCCGCTGACACAGCGTGTCAGTTGATTGTGCCTCAAAGCGTGTATTTATTACACGCTTTTTATTTAGCTTTGTTTCGTAAAATCAAATCTATGGCAACTCTCAAACTCTACAATCCGATTCTTTCCGAAGCGACAAAAGAATACTACTGGTTCTGCGACGAGGCCGGAACGAGTTTCAAGGACGTGGACGAATTCATCAACGGCATCCCGGCAGGCGACGATAATATCGAATTACTATTGCACTGCGACGGCGGCGAGGTAAACGAGGGCTGGGCCATCGTCGACAAGCTGCGGAGCACGGGCAAGAAGATAACCGCGACCATCGAGGGGAATTGCGCGTCGATGGCTACCGTCGTTTTGTTGGCCGCCTCCGAACGCCGAGCATACCCGCACGCCTCATTGCTCATTCACAAGCCCTACTATACCGAATACACGCTGGCCGACGCATACCGTGCCGATGATCTCGAATCGCTGGCCGCCTCGTTACGGGACGACGAACAGAAGATGCTCGATTTCTACGTCGAGCGAACCGGAGCGGATCGCGCGGAACTCGAAGCGCTTATGAACGAAGACAAGTTTATCGGGATGGAGCGAGCAAAGGAACTCGGATTCATTCAGACGATTATCCCCGCAGCGTCGGCATCGGCAGGCGGCCCGAACAGCGCGAAATCGGCTGCGTGGAAGCAGCAAAATTCAATAACCAACAATCAAAATTCTATGGCAACAAAAACCACGAAAAGCGAAGACAAAAGCGTGCTTCGCAAAGCCCTCGCAGCGCTGGCCGTTGCGCTGGGACTGGAAGCCCCGCAGCCCGTCAATTACGAGCTGAACACCGAATCGGGCGACACGATCACGATTGACAAGCCGGACGGCGAAGACCCCGCCGTCGGCGACAGCGCGTCGCCGGACGGAGAGCACAAGATGCCCGACGGCAAAACAATCGTTATCGAGGACGGCAAAATCACGGAAATCCGCGACGCCGAGGATGATGGCGACGGAGGGGGCGATGATGGCGACGGAAGCGACCCCGATTCCGATGCGCTGGCCACGGCTAACGCACGTATCGCCGAACTCGAAACCGAACTGGCCGACGCCCGCAAAAACGCGAAAACGACCGACGAGAAGCGCATCCTGAACCTCGTCGCCATCGCAGGCGGCGAAGCATGGCTTGTCAAGGCCAAGTCCGACTACAAGCCCGCCGCACGCCAGAACGCGGCCACGGCCACGGCCACGGCCACAGGCGAGAGCAAGAAGAACGCGGCAAAACCGCAGTCGCGCGTCCAGCAGCGCATTGCCGAACTCGAAGCGGCACATCAGAAAACGGAGTAAATCACAAACAACACCAATTCAATTATGGCAAGCACAGGACTTAACTTTGCGAATCTGACCCCCGACAACGGGGCCATCAAAGACCTCAAGCGTCTGATCTTCCTTGCGGTCACCGACCCCGAATCGCTCGGAAAGATTTTCAACTTCCTGCCGAAGCAGAAGCACGGCGAAAAAGTCGGTTTCGTCGGCGAATTCGGAATGGTCGGCAAAGCCTCGCAGGGCTGTAATCCGACGTTCGGAACCAGCATCCTCGCAACGACCGAAAAAGAGTGGGACATCCGCGAATGGGAGGTCGCCGAGAAAATCTGCTACAAGGATTTGGAGGGCACGGTCGCGCAGGTCGCCATGCGCACCAAGACGAACATCGCCGACCTCACGGGCACGGAGTATACCGACTATATCCTTGCGCCCCGGCTCGAACTCGCCATCCGCAAGATGCTGATGCGTTACGCATGGTTCGGCGACAAGGCAGCCGATACGGTCACAGACGGCGGCAACCTGCTCGATTCCATCGACCCGGCGTATTTTACCCTCGTCGACGGTTTCTGGAAGCGTCTGTTTACGCTGGCCGCCGCAACGCCCGACCGTCGCACCACATGCGCAGCCAACGCCGCCGCGACGTTCGCCGAACAGAAAACCGCCATGCGTCAGAATTATGCTGCCGTCGATTTCCTCGACGCGCTGATCTCCGACGCCTCGACGGTTCTGCGGCAGGCCAACGGTCAGCTCATCTACATCACGCAAGCGCTGAAAGACGCGCTGGACGCCGACCTCAAACGAAACAACAAAGGTTCGGAATTGCAGTGGACGGCGCTGTTCGACGGCATCACGGAAACGAACTACAACGGCGTGCAGATGATCGCCATCCCGTTCCTCGACGAGATCATCAAAGGCTGCGAAACCGTCAGCGGCGGCAAGGCGTGGAACAAGCCTTATCGCGCGCTCTACACGATCAAAGACGACCTGCTCGTCGGCATGGAGAGCGAAAGCGAGGTCGCCGACATTCAGGTATGGTTCAACAAGGACGAGCAGATGAACAAGATTCTGTCGAAAGACAAAATCGGAACGCTGATCGCCGACGACAACCTCGTACAGGTAGGTTTCTAACCCTCAAAACTCGATTACACTATGAATTGCGATAGCTTCATCAAGGCGAAAATCGAAAAAAACTGTGCGGAACCGATTACGCGGGGCGTTGAGCGCACCGCGTGGATCGGGAACCGGGCACAACTCGACATCGCCAATCTCGAATTCGTCGAGGGTTCGACGAATCAAGTGCTGAATCTGCCGCTTATCAAAGGCGCGCAGTTGTACCCGATCATTCAGTACGGCACAAAACCGTTCGAGGGGCTGAAAACCGATCTTGACGGCAGCGGCAAGCTGGGTGGCACGGCTTCGACCGAATTTCCGTTCATCGTACCCGACAACAGCCCGGCGGTTTGTGAGAATATCATCGACCCGCTGCTCGACGGAGAGTTTTTCGTCATTTGGCAGAACCGACACAAGAACCTGCGGGCCACGAACGAAGCGGAGCGCGGAGCGTCGGCATACCAAATCGCCGGACTTTTCAACGGCCTCACGCTGTCGTCCGGGTCGTGCGAGAAATACAGCGACGACACCCTGTCGGGCTGGGCTATTACGCTCAAAGAGGAGAAAGCACCCCGTTCGGCGATGTTCCTCAACGCGGGCTCGCTCGCAGCCACCGAGGCACTCATCAAAACGATGCTCACCCCCTCGGCGACGGAGTAATGCACTATGACCGTCGACGAGGTAAAAATCCTGCTTTCGGACTTGAATAGGGGTTACAATACCCCCTATTCGAGCGCCGAACAGGCGACTATCGAAAGACTTTATTACGAGGTCTTGGGAAAGCGTTTGAGCGGCTGCCGATGTCCCGACAGGTGGCACGACGCCGTGCTCGAAATCAACTCGTACATCAAAAAACACGGAAAAATGAAAGAGAAATCGAATTACAAACTGCGTGCAGGGGTTATTCTGCAAATCGCAGGGTCTTCGGAAATTTACACGAACGACAATCTGACCGACGAAGTAGCCGCGGCGTTCCTCAAAGAGCACCCGAACGCTGCCGGGCGTTTCGAAGTTATCCCTACGGCGAAAAAGGATGCCGCAGCACCGAAAGCTGGCGGGGATTCGTCGGAACTCGAAGCGGCACACACCCGTATCGCCATCCTCGAATCCGAGAAAGCGGAACTCGAAAGCCGTTGCGCCGCATTGCAGGCCCGAATCGACGCCGCGGCGGCCACCGAAACGGCGGCCACCGACGACGAGAAGCCCAGCAGCGATGATACCGGAGCCGAAAGCGCTGACGAAGCCGACGAGCGGCCCGCCGGGAACAACGGCAATACTGCCAATGACGCTCTCCGGCAGGCTATCGCCGCCGAACTCGTGGCCGGAAAGTCGAAAACGGCCATCAAGCAGGAGTTGGCGGGTAAGGAGATCGGCGGCGTGAAGCTCACACACCGCCTTATTTCCGACTACATCGAGAAGATCACCGCAGAGGAGTAACCACCCATGAACGTAAAGCACACAAAGAAGCCCGAAACGCGTGTAGACGTTAAATACCTGTCGTCGTTGGGTATCAAAACCTACGGCGACAATAACCTATACCCGCAAACGGTGCGCGATATTGTCGATTCGTCGCCCACAGGTCGCACCTGTGTTGAGCGGCGTTCAACATATATCGAGGGAAACGGCCTCGCGTCGCAAGCGTTGGCCGAAACCGTGTGCGACACGCGAGGGAATACGGTAGACGACGTTCATCACTTGTGCGCCGACGATGTAGCTTACCAAGACGGCCTTGCCCTGCACGTCAATTACAATATTCTCGGACAGATCGTGTCGATGGCGCACGTTCCGTTCGAGAATTGCCGCCTTGAAGAGGAAGACGACGACGGCATTATAAGCCATATCGTCGTACATCCCGATTGGCGGGGTAAAAAGACGCGCGGCGGTAAGGCTGTAAAGGTAACCATCGAAACAATCGAGGTGTTCCCGGTCTTCAATCCGTTACCCGACGTCGTGCAGTTGCAGATACAGGCCGCGGGCGGAATCGAATTCTACAAGGGTCAGATTCTCTACATTTCACGCGCCGGGCGAAATGCCTATCCCCTGCCGTTGGTCGACGTCGTATTGACCGACATGTCGACGGACGAGGGGCTTTCGAATGTCAACAACCGAAACGTCCGAAATAATTTCCTCACGGCGGGTATGCTCATCACGAAGCGCGGACAAGGCAGCAGCACGGTCGACGGCGACAAAGACGGCGTATCGTCCGACGACGGATTTACGGAGGAATTCGAAAAACTGCAAGGCGATACGAATTCGCTTAAAATCATGCAGGTTGAGATTGAAACCGACGAGGATAAGCCCGAATTCGTACCGTTCAAAACGAACAACTACGACAAAGAGTTTACGGCCACAACGAAAGCTGTAACCGATAACATCTATGCGGCGCTCAACCAAGAAACGTTTGGAAGATTACGCAGCGGCAGCATCGGGTTCACAGGCGACCTTGCGAACGACGTGAAGCGCGAATACTGCGAGCAGGTAGCAAAGCAACAACGGATGTTGTCGCGTGCGTATCAAGCCATTTTCAGCCATTGGGAACCGAACACGATTCCGTACACCGGAGCGGGCGATGCTGCCATCGAGCCGCTCGTAAAATCCATTGCCAACGATGCGACATCTGATTGAACCGCGCGACGTCGATAAATACGCCCGCCCCTGCGACATGGACGACGAGATTATCGCCCGCGCCATCGAAGAGGCCGAATTACTCGACATCAAACCGAAGCTGGGCGACGAACTGTTCATGCGATTGCTTACACATGTGCAATTCGCCGTACTCATTAACGGCGGCGAATATACCGACGAATGTAGGAATCGGCGGCATTTCGTCGGCTTGCGCCGGGCGCTGGCCTACTACGTTTGGGCGCGCCTCGTCAAAACGAGTGTAAACCATTTGACACGCTTCGGCTTCGTGCAGAAGCGCGACGAGTATTCACAGGCGACCGAATACCGCGAGCGGCAAACGGCGTACAACGACGCTTTCGCCATCGCTGACGGTTATATGAAAGAGTGCCTTGCCTACATCCAAGCAAAGCCGGAAATTTTCGCTGATTATACGCTCAAGGGGAAAGTCAAGGCCAATCGAACGAAATTCAAAATTTTAGGCAATTAACTATGTATGACATCAAATTAGGGCAGGGATGCGGCATCAAAGCCACGATGTTGACCCCGACAGGCGGCGTCTGCGATCTGCGCCGGGCGCGGTATATCGCGGCATCGCTCGTGCTGCCGTCCGGTGCAACCATGAACTGCGAGGACATCGCGTTTAACGAGGTCACGAACGGCGTCTATGTCCGCCTGCTCGGAACCCGCGAACTGACTACCACGGGACAATACGGCATCGTCTTCAATGTCAAACTGGAAGACAAGACGATGTATTCGACGCCCGTTGTGTGGTTCGCAGAGGTCAAAGAGGACGCCCCGACGGGCTATCACGAACTGACGCTATCGCTGTCGCTTACCGTCGTAAATTTCCCGGATAATGTTTCCTATACGGGAGCGTCGCCAAAGATCGGCGACAAAAATACGTGGCTGGTCTACGACGATGATCTCAACGCGTATGTCGATACGGGTATCGAGGTCGGATATGCGAACCTGCTGTCCCGCTATGACAGTAAGTTTGCCGAAATCGTTGTCCCGTGTACCGAGGCAACCAACGCGGCCGCAGCAGCGACGGTCGCCGCAAACAACGCAGCCGCAGCAGCCAATAGCGCGGCAGGAAGCGCATCGACGGCGACAGCCGCAGCGAATACGGCCGCAGGCAAGGCAAACACCGCAACGACGGCCGCAAATAACGCAGCAACGGCGGCCAACACAGCCGCGGGTAAGGCAAACGAGGCGGCGACAGCAGCAAATAATGCAGCGGAATCCGCGCAGCGCGTCGTCGACACCTATGACGACGTTATCAATACGCTCGCGCACTCCGACTGCACCCTCGACGAACGGGTCGAGGCGCTCGAAAGGGCGCTTATATCCGTTTTGTCGGGTGCTGTCGTGATTCCCAAATTGCAGGTCAAGGAGCTGAACGTATGGGGTGATAACAACCTTGCACCCGTCGGCAACGGCGCACCGACGAAAGCCCCGGACAGGGCCGGGCAGTTCTACATCGACAAGACCGCCCGCACACTCTATTTCTCAACGGGGAATGCGGCCGTGTCCGACTGGAAAATTCAATAACGCAAACGGAATATGGCACAGGTTAACAAATACGCAGATCGGGCCGCTTATACGGCCGACACGAAACGTCTTTCGACGAAATCGGCCGTTTCGTTCATCGAAAATGAGACGACAACGATTTACGACGGTGTGAATACCGTCGTCGGAAAATCGGCTGCCGCCATCGGCGATCTCGCCGTTTTCGATAAAACGGACGGGGTTATCAAATACATCAAAAGCGCAACGATTGCCAAGGCGCAGATTCCAGCAAACCTTGTACCGCTGGCCGTCGTCTATGCGCGACAAGGTGAACAGCTATTGATCGTATCGCTCGACCATGTTTCGGGCAGCATCCGCTGGGCACATACCTACGAGGTTGCATTGTCGGGTTTCGATCTCGCTGCGGGCGGCACAATCGTGTTGAAGCTCGGTTCCGACCCTGCCGCCGCAGAGGTGTCGATAGCGTATACCGCGGGCGCAACGCTCGCGGATGTTGCATCGGCTATCAACGCGAAACTCAAAGGTGGGACACCCAATTACTCCTCGGCGGATTATGGGGGATGGGCGGCGACTGCGGCGGACAATTTCGTCGTGATGGGTTCGAACACGTATAACGCCTCCCGTGCGGCGATTGCCGTTGTTGGCGGTTGTCAGATCGCAAGGACACCGGAAGACATTAACTACCAAACAACGTTGACGGGGGTGTTGATCGAGGGGTCAACCGAATATGTCCGCCGCAACAACGGCGTTGATTCGTCGTTTGCGGGCTGTAATCCCGAAAAATTCCTGCAATACTATTCGGCCAACGGAACCGATACCACAGGAATCAAACCCGGAAGTAGCACCATAATTCGGGAAAGCGCTTTTACGGAAGAGGCCAACCCGGAACTGGTCGCCGCCTATCCAACCTACCGGGATTATCTGTTCGGAGAACATTTGCTGCAATATCCCGCAGCCTACGGCGCGCTGCTTCGTGATGGCAAGGCCAACACGCACCTGATCGGCGGTCTGCGGTTCGTCGACATCCACGGCGAAAGCGTTCCCCGTTATCCGGCCGCTGCGGCCGCTCTCGACTACGGCGTCACGGTCGAGGGCGCAACTACCGGACTGGAAGCGGGCGCATGGTGGCTGCCGTCCGTCGATGAAGTCTACCTGCTCATGCACGACCGCGTGCTAACGTCCGCCGACCGGGAAAGCGACCCTGTAAACCGCACGCTGTCGCGCCTCGGTAAGACGACCTGCTACGGATCGGGTTATTATCCGTGGACATCGTGCGAGTACAATTCCAACAACGCGTTCTTCTACTACGGCAACTCGGGCAGCGTGAGCTACAACAGCAAGTATATCACGTTCGCCGTGCGTCCGGTTTCCGCTTTGTAAAAACAGTTTTCAGTTTTTAATTCCCGCGCCGCATCGCGTCGGCGTGCGGCGCGGGTTCGCAAGTTAGACCTATGGCAAAGAAATTATCTATCCTCGACAAAACGTTCCAACTGGCGTTGCTCCTGCATCGCCGGACAGCGGAATTCAATCGCAAATACAAATTCACTATCGGCGACCGCATCGACGTTGTGGCAGAGGAAGCGCAGGAAATGATACTGCGGGCGAATCATCAAACCGACCCGAAACGGGCCGCACAAATCATCTACGATTTCGTCCTGCGTATTGACACCCTGTCGCTAAAACTGCGGATGGCCGTTGCGCTGGGTCTGATGAGTGACGACGCAAAAGCACAATGCGATATGCTTATCGCAAAGATTAAAGACGAGGCGAGGGGTTGGCGAAACTATTTTCTTCGTGGCGAGGGTGTCGTCGGCAAGAGCAACGGGCCGTCGGCAGAGAGCCTATAATTATTATTTTGAAAAGGGTTTGCATACTATCATTCATAGTTATACCGACAATGCAAAAAACTGGCGAGTACAATTCCAACAACGCGTTCATCTACAACGGCAACACGGGCAACGTGAACAACAACAACAAGTATAACACGAACGCCGTGCGTCCGGTTTCCGAATTTCAAGGTAATGTAGACCCTTTCGCCTCGTTCTATAAATCAATGCGGGCGGCATATCGCCTGTGCTTAAAAAACAAAGCGCATACCGCTAACGCGATACGCTTTTGGCTCGATGAAGAAAGCGAGCTTGTTGCGCTCGCCCGCGAGGTATTCAACTGCGAATACGTCCCGCGGCAATCCATAGCATTTATCGTTACGAAACCATGTCTGCGCGAGGTGGTAGCCGCCGATTTCCGCGACCGAATCGTGCAGCACTATATCGTCATGCGCCTCGAAGCTCTTTTCGAGGAATGCGGGACACTCGACGATAACATGTTCAGCTGCCGCGTCGGGAAAGGCAACCTTGCGGCCATACAGGCCCTACAGCAGCAGATATTCCACCAGTCGAAAGGTTATACCGCCGACTGTTATGTGGCAAAATTCGACCTGCAATCGTTCTTTATGAGCATCGACAAACGCCGTCTTTACGACGAGTTGGTCGCATTGGTCGCCAAACGCTACGAGGGATGGGATAAGGATACGCTGTTGTATCTTATCCGCGTCGTTACGCTGCATAATCCGCAGGACAACGCCGTGCGGAAAACTCCACTTTGCGACTGGGCCGACCTGCCGCGCTCGAAGAGCCTCTACAATGTCGATTGGTTCCTCGGTTTAGCCATTGGGAACCTCACGTCGCAATCCGACGCGAATTTCTACAACGCACCCGCGATGCGGTGGATGCGCTCCGTTGGCCTCGCTCCTGTGAACTACGTCGACGATTTCGCATTCGTCGTCCGGGATAAGGCATCATTTCTTACGTCCATGCCTTATATTCGAAACTATTTCGCCGCAGAACGGGGACTGACGATGCACCCGCGGAAATTCTACCTACAACACTACTCGAAAGGTATCAAATTTTTAGGTGCGGTTATCAAATACAACCGCGTCTACACGAACAACCAAACCGTCGCACGGTGTTTCGGAAAGATTCACTACTACAACGAAGCATGCCGACACAGTAGCCGCCGCAAGGCCCGGCATGTCGAGAAGCTGGCGACAATCCTAAACTCCTATTTGGGGTTGATGCGGCATTTCGATACGTTCAACATTCGTAAACGCATCGCCGCAGAGGTCGGAACCGTATGGTGCGACTATATCCGTTTCGACGACGACATCACGACGGCAACGGTCGTCAAACATTTCCGGCAACGGGAAATCTGCAAATACAACGTCCGCAAACAACGCAGACGCGATTTATTCACACTCAAAAACTTACTCAACGATGGAAACACAGCAGCAAATTAACGAATTACAGTCGCGCCAGTTGGAACTGCGCGCGATCATGGCATCGTCGGACGAACGGGCCGCGAAATGCTTCAAAAACGGAACGTCGTTTCGTGAAACATACCCCGACGATTTCGCCCGATACGAGGCCGCAAACGCCGAATACAACCGAAACGAACAGACGCTGGCCAAACTCGAAGCGACGCGAGATGCGGAACGAGCCGAGGAAGAGCAGGCGCATAACATCGACGCCGTATGAACCCGCTAACCGAACAATCGACAATGACCGAAACCGTCGTGCAGAACTCGGCGACAGCGATATTGACGTCGATTTTCTATCAAGCGCTTGCGGATTCGATCATTTGGTTGGTCGTTGCAGCTGTGGTTATCGTCTGCGATCTCTTTTTCGGCTGTGAAGCAGCCCGAAAAAGGGGTGAGCGTGTGCGCATTTCGCGGGCAGTTCGCCGCACGGTCAACAAAATGTGCGAATACCTGTGCTGGGTCATGCTCGGCATTACTATTTCGATAGGATTTGCCGCCGACTGGCTGAAATACCTGATTTTCGCCATCATTTACGGTAATGAACTATCGTCGTGTTTGTCTAACTATTTTGCAGCAAAAGGCAAGCGGATAACATTTAACGTCTTTTCGTTGCTGGGGCGACGGCTCGGTATTGACGAACTCGAACAATGCCACATCGAGGAAGACAACCGGGCTGAAAAAGTAAATAAAGACACATATTAAATCGGATTCGATATGAATTACATTTTGAAAAAGGCCCTCGAAATGGCCGCAGTTTTGGGAAAAGTGAGCGACTTTTTCCTGTTCAAGTCGAACCGCATTCTGCACCTCCTCGGATGCCTTATCGGTTCAGCTTTACTCGGCTGGGAATTTGGCGTCGGCGCAGGATTGACAGCTGAAATCAAAGATATGCAAAGCGGCGGACGCTGGGACTGGCTTGATATTGCCGCCGACGCTATCGGTACGCTGGTCGGCGAGATCGTACATTTCGCAATCTTCAAACGCTGGTAGGTATGGCACAGCATTTCACTCTTTCCGAATTGCTCCACTCTGACACGGCGGAAGCAAGGGGAATCCAGAACACGCCGCCACACGACGTTCTCCGACGCCTGAATTACCTAATGGATAACTGCCTCGACCCAATCCGTCGGCTATGGGGCAAACCTATCGGCGTAAACAGCGGGTATCGGTCGCCAGCCCTCAATGCTGCCGTCGGAGGCGTGGCGACCAGCCAGCACGTCAAAGGCGAAGCCGCTGATATAACGACGGGAACGGTCGAGGGGAACAAGCAGCTATTCGACATGATCTGCGCAAGCGATATTTCGTTCGACCAACTTATCGACGAACGTAATTTCCGCTGGCTTCACATTTCCTGTAAAATGGGAGGCATCGGTAATCGTCGTACTATCCTGCATTTGTAAGCCTATGAAAAGATACTATTTCGCAATAGTGGCAGCCGTTCTACTTTGCGCGTGTGCATCCACGCGCAACACCTCGCGTTCATCCACACAGGAGCGCGTCGAAGAGCGGGCCGAATCGGAGCGGCAAACCTCAACGCAGGAGCAGACGGAGGAGCAGCGCGACGTCGTAACGATTTCGAAAACCACGACGGAAACGAAATCGACGACAACCATCTACGATACGAGCAGCCCCGCTGCCGACAGCTTGGGAATCCCGCCGCCCCAGCAGACGACCACAACGGAAACGAAAACCACAAACACGACGGCAACCGTCGATAAATCCGTTATTCGTCAGATCGTCGACGAGCAATTACGCGAAGCCGCCAACGAACAAACCACGACGAACAAACAGGAAGACACAAGCACGGAAGAGATCAAAGAGGATTCGACACCGAAGAACCTGCGTTGGCTCGGCATCATTGCAATCTGCACAACTGTCATCATGGGATGTTTTTTCGTACTCCGTTTTGTCGGTCGAAAATAAGTTTATATCTTTGTACCGATGTCGTTTTACGGCATCGTGCGTTGTGCGGGTGTTGCTTCGGCGACCCCGCATTTTTGCAAAAGTTGTCAAATTGTTGTCAAATATTTTTCACCTCGATTCGCAATTTACTGAATATAGGGTTTATACGTTAGATAAATACAAGGTTTCCTAACCTAAATTCGCGTTCGAGTCGCGGTGGGGCTACAAGAAAGGAGGAATCAATATCCCTCCTTTTTTTGTGCCCCTGAACCCATGCAGCCCCCCAAACCTCCCTTTGAAAAGGGAGACTTCCGCACATCCATGCCGGGTAAAAAGCGAGAAAAGCTTATTTCTCCTTTTCTTGTGGAATTTTACCTATCTTTGCTCCCGTAAAATCACGATTATGGAATCGCTTAAAGAGTTATACAGGATCGGCAGCGGCCCGTCGAGCAGCCACACGATGGGTCCCAAGCGGGCCGCCGAACGGTTTGCGGAACGCTGCCGCGACGTCGACGCCTACCGCGTGACCCTCTACGGATCGCTGGCCGCCACGGGCAAGGGCCACCTGACGGACGTGGCGATCCTTTCGGTGCTCGAACCGGCCGCCCCGACCCGGATCGTCTGGAAACCGGAGGTCGTGCTCCCCTTCCACCCCAACGGCATGCTGTTCGAAGGGCTGAAAGGCGACGAAGTCGTCGATTCCTGGACCATTTACAGCGTCGGCGGCGGGGCGCTGGCCAACGAGGCCTCGCGCCTCGAAACGCCCCGGAGCATCTACCCGCTGTCGACCATTTCGGAGATCAAGGAGTGGTGCTACCACGAGGGCAAGACCTTCTGGGAGTATGTGAGCGACTGCGAAGGTCCCGAAATCTGGGACTACCTCGACACGGTCTGGGAGACGATGTGCGCAACCATCCAGCGCGGCCTGAACAACGACGGCGTGCTGCCCGGAGGGCTGAAGGTCGCCCGCAAGGCCTCGACCTACTGGGTCAAGTCGAAAAGCTACACCGACTCGCTCTCCTCGCGGGCCAAAATCTACGCCTACGCGCTGGCCACCTCCGAGGAAAACGCCTCGGGCGGCACGGTCGTGACAGCCCCCACGTGCGGGTCGAGCGGCGTCATGCCCGCCGTGCTCTACCACCTCTCCACCTCGCGCAACTTCCTGCGCATCCGCATCCTGCGGGCGCTGGCCACGGCCGGACTTTTCGGCAACGTCGCCAAAACCAACTCCTCCATTTCGGGCGCCGAGGTCGGCTGCCAGGGCGAGGTCGGCGTGGCGTGCGCCATGGCTGCCGCCGCCGCGTGCCAGCTCTTCGGCGGAACCCCTTCGCAGATCGAATACGCCGCCGAGATGGGTCTCGAACACCACCTGGGCCTCACATGCGACCCCGTGTGCGGACTGGTGCAGGTCCCCTGCATCGAGCGCAACGCCATCGCCGCAGCCCGGGCCTTCGACGCCAACGCCTACGCCACGCTCTCCGACGGCTCGCACATGGTGAGCTTCGACAAGGTCGTGGAGGTGATGAACGAAACGGGCCACGCCCTTCCGAGCCTCTACCGCGAAACCTCCGAAGGGGGCCTTGCCAAACGCTTCAAACGATAAGGTTTCGGGCGCGCCGGAAGCATCCTTCCGGGCGTGTGACGATTTTTCCCTGTAAACGGATAAATTTTCCCCGTCGGACAACCTCCGGCGGGTTAATTTTGTTATCAGCAAACGTCAACCTAAAACCACAATACGTATGAGACGATTCTTACTCCTTCTGCTGGTCCTCCCGCTGCTCGCCGGAGCGTGCGGCGACGACGCCACCGAAGACACCCCCGATCCGCCCGCAACGACGCTGCCGGCCGGGACCAGGGACGATCCTTTCGGCGTGGGAAAGTCCGTCACCGTCAGCGGACTGCCCGACAAACTGCTGATCGGCCTGGCGGCCAACAGCGGCGACAGCAAGAAGACCTCGGAAGCCGTCTTCAGCGACGTGAAAATCAACGGTCAGACGGTCGCCTTCGAATAAGCGGCCGATCCGTCCCAATGAAAAAGCCGCACCCTTTCGGGAGCGGGATTAAAAGGGCATAACGACCTGATTTATCGGATCATTACATTTTTGTATAGGGATAATAGGTAACGAAAAGGCAACGGTTTATTTTCAGCGTCTTGCGCTCAAATACCGCATTTCAAATAACCGATTACAAAATACAAAAAAAATGCGGATTTGACAAATTTGCTAAAAGGGCAGCATTCTAACGCATGGATATTCCATTTTCTCAAGCATACAAGGTTCTTGTTGGAAGAAATAGAACAAGAAGTTATCATTAGTGTCAAAACACAAGATGCTTGAACAGTTTTATGTGTCAGTTATGATGAAGGAAATTCAACCGAATAATCATCGCAATAAAAACAATCATTCACTTATTTTCTTCCTCTCAAAGAAGGGTTCGGGCAATATGATTTTATCTCTATTGCAGCATTCTCGCTCTGTCAACAAACAATGAAATTGATCATTGAACGCTTGAATCGTACCCTTGTCGTGGCAACGTACAGTCATCGGGGCCTTTCGTCCGAAGATAAATTGAGGTTGTTCAGCATCAAAAAACCAAACACCTTCCCAGTTTACTACTGTTCTGAAATACAGCCTAAACCCCCTCTTCGCCTGATCTCATACATCATCATCGATTAGGAAAATATCTTCCACCGAATATAACTGGGAAAGAAAACATTGATTTCATCGAGTTGCAACAAGCTGAATCCGCTGACTGCTGCTATTCAGCATAAAATTATCGTAATTATCTTTGTCGAGCGGAGAAAGATAACCGTTTATTTTCGCAACAAGTCCCATCTGGTCGCGCCGGTAATAACAAGTGTCGGTACTATTGTGTTCTCTTAACCCGGAAGGGCATCCAGATCGACGAAAAAGCTATACTATTGATTTACAGCTAGCAGGAATCGGATAAATTAGTTCTTCGCCACTTGCGAGCGTGAAGGTGATTGTAAAGTTCAGAAGATGTCTAAAACTCGAATGCATGGGTCCAGACATCAAAGATAGGGGTATTCCTCAAGTTGAGCCGCTTGAAGATCAGGAGCTGCTGGCATATACTACGAGAAAAGAAGCAGAGTGAGATAATGCAAATACTCGGTCAAAGCACGGGTAACATTACCAGCCAGAGAACATATATACACAGGGAACTCGGGGCTGACAGCCTCCGACAACCTATACCTTTGTCTGCGGGAGTAGATGAAGCCCGAGGCAAAGCCTGAAGAGGCAGAAATGGAGGTGCTGAAATTGAAGTTAAAATCGAAAACGAGAATCGGACTGCAGCAGAGGCGGAACGTAACTGAAAAAGATAAGGAGGAATCTTACGGGGGCCTTATCAAATTAGGCCGATATGCTCTACCGATACAGATAAATTGTAAATACCACCTGTTTTTATCCAGCACCTCATTTGCTTGGCCGACATAATAGTATGGCAAGTTGCACAGAACGATAAACTCGAATTCGGAAATTTATAGCATCTACAGGAATAACCCTATTGCTACATCTTATTTACATAACTCGTAAGAGAAACTATGAACACTCTATATACGGGGCACTGTACCGGAGCCGAGGTCAAAAAAAGCACAGGTTGCAGAATTGCCCGAGGCAAGGGTGTTCCATACCGGATCGGTGATCGAATTCTGAAACCGAAGACGGGAACACTTGCCGATCCAGAAATCGATAAAATGAATAAAGTTTCGGATTCTCATGAAGGGCCTGGTGTCAAATCGTTGGCGGAAGAGGTTATCGCCGTTTTATACGGACGGTTCCGGCAAGGTTCTCTGCGGGCCTAAAGAATCCGGAATTGGAGTTTGGACAACGGAAGTAAGGGCGAAATCTGTTATAGCGCAAGAAAAGGGTAAACCGGTTCCTGCTCGATGGAAGCGCTGCCGACCTCTGTCCGATCTGGGTCTTGTCTTTCAGCGAGTTCCAACGTTACAAGCCTTCGCAAAGTCCACATCTTTTTCTTAGGGAAAACGCTAAAAAGTTTACCGTAAGTGGTTTATTCCCTATTTTTTGCCTATCTTTAACGTCGGTATGAAATTTCTAAATGAAACCATATTATAACCAAAGCCGATAGCGTATCCGGGATCGCCTTACGACACACTATGCAGGCGCAAGCCGAAAGGCAAAGAACAACCATCTTAAATATTTTATAGAATCATGAAAATTGCAATTCCTACAAGAGACTGTCGCATCGACGACCACTTCGGCCATTGCGACCATTACACGATCTATACGATAGAAAACAAAACCATTGCAGCACGCGAAGAGCTGCCCTCGCCGCAGGGGTGCGGTTGCAAGTCGGGCATCGCTGCCGACCTGCAGCGCCTCGGCGTTACGGCGATGTTGGCGGGCAATATGGGCGAAGGGGCCAAAAACAAACTCGAAGCCCACGGCATCACGGTCGTGCGAGGTTGCAGCGGCGACATCGAGACCGTAGTCAAAAGCTACCTCGCAGGATTCATTCTCGATTCGGGCAAGAGGTGCGCCGGACACGACGGAGCGCACCGATGTGACGGGCACGGACACGAACATACGCACGAGTGCGGACATTAAGTTCCGGAAGCATGAAAAACAGGCTGAGAACGAATATCCTGATCGACGCCGGACTGCTGGTCGGCATGGCGGCGGTCAGCATCAGCGGCTTCGTGATGAACGTCATCCTGCCTTCGCGCCACGCCATTCGCCATGCCGGAGCCCGTGCCCATGCATCGCAGCTCCTGGGCATGGGGCGGCACGACTGGGGAACGATACATACCTGGGTGGGCGTGGCATTGCTGCTACTGTTGATCTTGCACGTCGCGTTCCACTGGAAAACGATTGACGCCTTCTTCCACAAGAACCTCCCGAACAGAGGCGTGCGAACCGCGGTCGTCGGACTGTTGACCCTCTTTGCACTCATGGCGATACTGCCATGAATCTATGCATTGTAGGCGGGCGCATGGGAAAGGCGGAGCAGAGCGAAACATGAACGGATAGGCCCCTGAAAGTCGGAGATGATTTTCGGGGGCTTGCTTATATCCAGGGCTTCTGGACAAGGGACACTATACAGAGGTAGCCGGCCGTGCCGTTCGTCCATTAAACCGTTCACGCCGACGTCGTCGGCATTCCAGAATTACCGGATTTTTCGCCGACCACCTTTTCTGCGCCGGAATTTCCGGCTGAAATATGAACGGGATGGCCCTGGCCTTGACTCGTACGGTTTTATTGAGTACCTTTGTGAATTCCAAAATTTTCAGATCATGCACTTAAAAATCGAACCGAAAAAGGTGGTCGATGCTTACAGTACGCCGATCGTCCAGCAGACATCGTTCTGGTCGAAAGTGAAGGAGCGGTTGGGAATGGATTCCCGGGCATTTGATTTTTCGGTCCGCAACAGCGAAATTTACACCAATGTAGGCGGCTATGCACATACGCAGGGCGACTTCATCACATTCTTTCAATACCTGAACACCGAGGATTACATCGCCTATTTCCCTTACGGTCCAGAGATCGAGCCTTCGGAAGAGAACCACGGCCGTTTTCTGGAAGAGTTGTCCGAATCGCTGCGTTCGTACCTTCCGAAGCACTGCGTGGCCCTGCGCTATGATCTGAACTGGGAATCGCACTGGTGCAAGACTGAAAATTTCGATACGAAGGGCAACTGGCTCGGACTGCCAGATAAGGAGTTTCAGGAGTTTAAGCTCAATTACGGCACTGCGGAGTGGAATCTGCGTAAAGCCAATACCAACATTCTGCCGGCCAACACAATCGTCGTGGACCTGACGCCCGATGAAGCGACTATTCTCGACCGCATGAAACCCAAGACGCGCTACAACATCCGTCTGGCCCGGCGCAAGGGAGTCAATGTGCGTGCGGTCGGCATCGAAGGACTGGATGTCTGGTACGAACTTTATATGGAAACCGCCTTGCGAAACGGACTTTACATCAACGGCAAGAGCTATTTCCGTTCGGTATTCGCCTCGAAGATGGAGTGTCCGGACAAGGCGGTGCAGGTGACATTGTTGGTCGCCTGTTTCGACGACACACCGCTGGCGGCGATGTTCCTCATCCTTTCGGCCCACCGGGCGACCTACCTCTACGGAGCCTCTTCCTCACGGATGCGCAACCTGATGCCGACCTATGCCCTGCAATGGCGGGCTATGCAGATCGCCAAGGAGAACTGTTGCAGCGAGTACGATATGTTCGGCATCGCCCCGTGTCCGGATCCGTCACACCCGATGTATGGCCTTTACAAGTTCAAGCAGGGATTCGGCGGCGATGTGTACCATCAGCTCGGATGCTGGGACTATCCGCTCGAAAAGGAGAAGTATGACTATTTCTGCGCCTGCGAGATGAACATGCAAGGCTATTACCGGAACTGAAATACGAAGGTAGGACCTGTTTTCATGGAGCATCCATTCGAAAAGGTTGAACAATGCCGCAGGTTGTCTTTGCCCTTACCCCCCCCCGTCGGTGAACACTAGCTGGCGGGAGATGGCTGACTATTAAAAATACGATAACAGGTGAATATGACTTTGGAAGTAACGCTTCGACTTTTCGTCGCTCTGTTGCTGGGCGGAATCGTCGGAATAGAACGGGAATTCCGTTCCAAAGATGCGGGGTTCCGCACGCATTTTCTCGTCGCGCTGGGCAGTGCCCTCTTCTGCGTCGTTTCGCAGTACGGATTTGGCATAGATCTGAAAGATTCGTCGCGGGTGGCCGCGCAGGTTCGGATTCCTCGGCGCTGGAACCATCATCTTTCAGAAAAATATGGTACGCGGACTTACGACAGCAGCAGGACTGTGGGTAACGGCGGCTATCGGACTGGCTTGCGGTACGGGAATGTATGCTGCGGCCGCGATCGCTACGGTGATGATACTGCTGGGACTGGAGGTGCTCAACGCCTTGATCCCACAGGTGGGAACGACGACCGTGAGCCTGACTTTCTCGGCTACGTCGAAAGAGAGCGTCAAAAGAGTGGTCGATCAGATCAAGGACGACTGTATCGAGCTGTATTCCTACGAACTGAAGGATCGTCGTACCTCGCAGGGCGAAATCTTCGAAGCTCGGCTGGAGATGAAAGTGAAACGCGGCAACCACAACGAGCGACTCATCGGTTATATGGATGAATTCGACGACGTTATGATTTCGAGTATCGAATAATATTTACGGGTTCAGACGCGACCGGATTATCTTTTCACCCGCACCTCGTACAGGTCGCTGCGACGGTCCTTGAGGTTGCGGACGCTGCCGTAGGTGTGCAGCTCGTTCAACAGGTTCAGGTTAATGTCCGAAATAAGGATCATCTCCGTATTGGGCGTCGCCTCCGCACGCCGTCCGTCCGTCGGAAAAGCGAAATCGCAGGGCGTGAAGACTCCGGAGCGCGCATACTGAATGTCCATGTTGTGCACCTTGGGCAGGTTGCCCACACTGCCTGCGATCACCACGAAACATTCGTTCTCGATGGCGCGGGCATGGGCGCAGACTTGCACGCGCGAATAGGCATTCTGCGTATCCGTGAGGAACGGCACGAAGAGAATCTGCATCCCCTCGGAGGCCATAATGCGTGAAAGTTCCGGAAACTCAACGTCGTAGCAGATCAATACGCCGATCTTCGCGCAGTCCGTCTCGAACGTGCGGATCGTCTTGCCGCCGCTCAATCC
>CEAA01052888.1_pt1 | contig 47751 bp, 40 predicted proteins | sample 557551 | NCBI WGS metagenome assembly CEAA01 (sample SAMEA3182115, study PRJEB8094) | gut metagenome | biome: human; feature: gut; material: Stool; isolation source: human stools | place: Canada | collected 2013-06-11
GGTCATGCGCTTCTCCTTGATGCGGGCCTTCTTGCCGGTCAGATCGCGCAGGTAGTAGATACGTGCGCGGCGTACTACGCCGACCTTGTTGACCTCGATCTTGTCGATGTGGGGCGAGTAGAGGGGGAAGATACGCTCCACGCCCACGCCGCCCGAAATCTTACGGATCGTGAACATCTTGGTCTTGCCCGAACCCTTGATCTGGATAACTACGCCGCGGAAACTCTGCACGCGCTCCTTGCTACCCTCGACGATTTTGTAGGATACGGTGATCGTGTCACCGGCCTTGAACGACGGAACATCGGCATCCGTCTTTGCCCACATCTGCTCGTTTACGAGCTTGATGATTGCGTCTTTGTTCATTGTTGCAACAATTATTGTGTTTCGCACCCAACATTCCCGCTGTGCCCGGCTTACCATACGGATACCCTGATCCGTAATCCTGCGTCCGCGGCTTCGGACCGCCTGAGCCGTCCCCGCCCTCCTGCGCAACTGCGCGGCACCCAATGAAAGAGGTTGATATACGCCCTGAAAGGGAGTGCAAATATACGAAGTTTTTTTCATTCGGCGCAAACGGGGCGTAAAAATATCGTTTCGGGGCGCGATTTATCGTTGTCTTTACGGAAAACGGGGGCGGTTCGGGCGGAACGGGAGACGGCTTTGGTGAAGCGGAGGGCGGCATGGCTACAACAGGGGCGGCATGGCTACAACAGGGACGGCATGGACACAACAGGGACGGCTTCGACAAGAGGGGAGGCGGTTTTGGTGAACAAGGGGCGGTACGGACAAAACGGGAGGTGCAGTGCGGATAAAACAGGACGGCATGGATACAACGGGACGACGCGGACAACAAGGTGCGGTTCGGACGAAACAAAGTGCGCCACGGACAAAATCGGAAACAAATTTTCGTTTTGTCGCCCGCCTTTCACTATCTTTGCGGGGAGACAGACGCCGGGCCGGCAGGTCGAATCCGGCAAAATTTTGTGCGGATACGCATTTGAGAACGGTTTATGCTGTCTTTGCGATAAACTTGAGATATGAAGGAAGAGAGACTGATACTTGTCACCAACGACGACGGCTACGATTCGAAAGGACTTGCGGCGGCCGTGGAGGTCGCGCGCGGCTTCGGCCGCGTGGTCGTGGTGGCGCCCGAAACGACGCAGAGCGGCATGAGCCAAGCCATCACGATGTACAACCCGCTGTACCTGCGCTGTGTGCGGAAGGAAGAGGGGCTGGAGGTGTACGCCTTTTCCGGCACGCCGGTGGACTGCGTGAAGATGGCGTTCGATTACCTGCTGCGCGAAGAGCGCGTCGATCTGGTAATTTCGGGCATCAACCACGGCTCCAACTCCGCCGTGAACGTGCTTTATTCGGGGACGATGGGCGCGGCGATCGAAGGCAGCTTCTACGGCTGTCCCGCCGTCGGGCTGTCGCTCGACGACCACGGCGAGGACGCCGATTTCGAGGCGGCGGTGGCGTACGGCAGGCGGATCGTGGGCAGCGTGCTCGAAAACAGGATCGAGCTGCCGCTCTGTCTGAACGTGAACGTTCCGGTCGGCAGGCCCGACGAGCTGCGCGGCATCCGTCTTTGCCGCCAGAATCGCGGCTTCTGGCGCGAGGAGTTCTACCGCCACGAGGATCCCCGCGGCCGGGAGTATTTCTGGCTTACGGGAGCCTTCGTCAACGAAGAGCCGGAGGCGCAGGACACCGACGAATGGGCCTTGTCGCACGGTTACGTCTCGGTGGTGCCCGTGCAGGTGGACCTGACGGATTACCGTCAGCTCGGAGCGCTTGCCGAAGTGCTGAAATAATCGTATATTTGCAGTAAAGTAAATAGTCAGGCCTATGCTGATCAAAATCCTGCTCGTCATTTCGATCATCGTCCAGACCCTCGCCACGGCTTACGCCCTGCGGCTGGTACGCGCCACCAAGTACAACTCGGTGTGGATTCTCTTCATCGTGGGCTTTTCGCTGCTCTCCGTCGAGCGGTTCGTGCAGCTGCTGATGGCCGGCGGGCACTACGTGCCGCGCTGGTGGTTCGGCTATCTGGGGATCGTGGTCTCGGTATGTCTGTCGATCGGCGTCATGTATGCCCACAAGCTGTTCAAATACATCGACCGTCTGAACCGGCAGCGGCAGCTGCTCAACAAACGCATCCTCACGGCCGTGCTCCGCACCGAGGAGAAGGCCCGGTCGCGCTTCTCGAAGGAGCTGCACGACGGACTCGGCCCGCTGCTGTCGTCGGCCCGGATGTCGCTCTCGGTGCTTTCGCGCGAGGAGCGCTCTGCGGACCAGCGCGAGATCATCGACAATACGACCTATGTGATCGACGAGGCGATCCGTTCGCTGCGCGAGATATCGAACAACCTCTCGCCGCATGTGCTCAACGATTTCGGACTGGCGCGCGGCGTGCAGAACTTCATCGACAAGAGCGCGGCGATGCACGACGCGAAGATACGCTTCACGACGAACCTCCGCACGGAGCGTTACGATACGGATATAGAGGTGATCCTCTACCGCGTGATCTGCGAGCTGATAAACAACTCGCTCAAGCACGCCGCCTGCACGTCGATCAACCTGTCGCTGTCGCATAACGGCTCGGAGCTGGCTCTCGACTATACGGACGACGGGCGCGGGTTCAATCCGCAGGCGATGATGGACTGCGGCATGGGGCTTTCGAACATCTCGTCGCGCATCAATTCGCTGGGCGGGACCTTCGACATTTGGAGCGCCAAGGGCAAAGGCATGCGCGCCGCGATCCGGGTCAATACGCAGCAGGAACCGGCGCTCCCGAAGCGCAAACGCCGTAACCGGTAGAATCATGGAACGCAAAATAGTACTCGTAGACGATCATTCGCTCTTCCGCAACGGACTGCGGGGGCTGCTCGAACGCTGCGCCGGGTGCCGCGTCGTGGGCGAAGCCGCCAGCGGCGAGGAGTTTCTCGCGATGCTGCCCGGACTGGAGGCCGACGTGGTCTTCATGGATTTCGCCATGCCGGGACTCGACGGGGCGCAGACCACCGAACGGGCGCTGGCCCGGCGGCCCGATCTGCGGATCATCACCCTCTCGATGTTCGGCGAGGAGAGCTATTATTCGCGCATGGTGCAGGCCGGGGCGCGGGGATTTCTGCTGAAGGATTCCGATATCGGCGACGTGATCGAGGCCATCGACGCGGTGATGTCGGGCGGAAGCTATTTCAGCCCCCAGCTGCTTTCGTCGCTCACGGGGCGGATGCGCACGCGCGACGACGTGCCCGACGAGCAGCTCTCGGTCCGCGAACGCGAGATTCTGGTGGCCGTGTGCCGCGGACTGTCCAATCAGGAGATCGCCGACGAACTGTTTATTTCGAAGCGCACGGTGGACAAGCACCGGGCCAACATTCTCGAAAAGACCGGCTGCAAGAACACCGCCAGTCTGGTCGTTTACGCCATCCGCAACGGAATCGTCGAAATCTGACCTCCTGAAATCCTGATGTCGGGAAAAATCGTCCGGCCGCATGCGTCTGTATTCGCGTGCGGCGTATTCGTGTGCGCTGTTGGCTGCGGCGTTTACAGCAGCGGCGAGAAGACCCGCATGAGCGATTCGGCGACGCGGCGGCTCCGGGGGCGGCGGAACCATTCGGCCGGGGTGAGCGGATGGCTGCGCGACTGGTCCTCTTCGAAGACGGAGGCCATGCGCGCCGTGAATTCCCCGTCGTAGACGAAGGCGTTGACTTCGAAGTTGTGTTCGAAACTGCGGAAGTCCATGTTCGCGGAGCCGATGACCGAGAGCATGTCGTCGATGATGAGCAGTTTGGAGTGCAGGAATCCCGGCATGTAGAAGAGTATCTTTACGCCAGCCTTCATCATGTCGTCGAGGTAGGAGTGCGTCGCCAGATCCACGACCTTCGAATCGGAGCGTGCGGGGAGCATCAGCCGCACGTCGATGCCCGCCAGCGCGGCCTCCTGCAGCGCCGAGTTGAGGACGTCGGACGGAAGGTAGTAGGGGGTTTGGATCCACACCCGCCGCCGGGCGCGGGCGATGGCGTAGCTGTCGGCCTGCAGCAGCGTCCGCCATTTGCCGAAGGGACCGCTGGAGACGATCTGCATGATGTTGTCAGTGAAACGCGCCGCGGGGGGATAGTATTCCGCCGCGGCGATCTGCTGTTTGGTGGTCGCCGACCAGTCGCTCAGGAACGACGCCTGAAGGCCCGCGGCGCCGCTGCCCTCGATCCGGAAGTGGGTGTCGCGCCATGTGCCCCACCGGGTGCCGCGGACGTAGCGGTCGGCGATGTTCATGCCGCCGAGGAAGCCCACGCAGCCGTCGATGACGGCGATCTTGCGGTGGTTGCGGTAGTTGACCTTGCTGGTGAAGAGCGGGAATTTGACGTGCAGGAAGGCGTAGACCTCGATGCCTTCGCTGCGCATGCTGCGGAAAAAGGATTTTTTGGCCCCGCTGCTGCCCACGTTGTCGTAGAGGATGCGCACCTCGACCCCTTCGCGGGCCTTTGCGATCAGCGCGTCGCGCAGGCGGCGGCCCGTTTCGTCGTCGTTGAGGATGTAGTACTGGATGTGGATGTGGTGCTTTGCGCAGGCGATTTCGGTCAGCAGGGCCTCCATCTTCGACCGCCCGTCGGTGTAGGTGGTGATCCGGCTGCCGTAGAGCGGGATCGAGTGGCTCGTGTTGGTCAGCAGGGCGGCCAGCGGGCGGTACGCTTCGGGCAGGTCGGGACCGTCGGTGTGCTCGGCCTCTTCGAGCTGCATGGTGATGCGCTTGCGCGTCCGGCGCGAGATGATGCGCTGTTTGGAGAGGTTCTGGCCGAAGAAAAAATAGAAGATCAGCCCCACGACGGGGGCCAGCACCAGCACGATGATCCACGGCAGCGTCTTCAGCGGATTGCGGTTGTCGGTGATGACGACCAGAATGATGCCGAGGATGGTGACCGAATAGATAATCAGAAAAATGTATGTCAGAATTTGCTGCATACGGGTTTCTTCATCGGTGCGGAGGACCGCCGGGCGGGGTTACTGCCGGGGCTGCTCCGGAAATTTCAGCAGGTAGAGCAGGTGCTCCACGCCGCGCACGTAGTTGCGCTTGTGGTTTTTGGGCGAGTAGACGTAGCAGTCGATGGTCAGGACGCGGCCGGTGGCCGTATCGACGGTCGTGTAGCTGACGAACGGGCCGCCCATGAAGTCGCCGTGGACATCCCAGAAACCGCGCAGCTCGCACCACAGGCGTCCCTCCATGCGGAACATGCGGTAGTCGGGTTCGAACGCTTCGGAGGTGGTCATGTACGAACCGTCGGACGGACCCGGAATGCGGGCGGCGAATTCGTTGCGCGCCGCGAGCAGGGCGCCCGGCGAGAGCGACTCCTTGCCCCGGTAGGGGTAGGAATAGATGAAGAAGCCCTGACTGGCCGTGGGGTATTCGTAGCGCGCCCAGAGGAAATCCTTCTCGTCGGCGGCCAGCACATAGCCTTTCGGTACGGTCATGTCGACCCCGAACGTGCTCTTTATCGCCTTGGCGACGCGCTGTTCGGAGAAGGCTTCGGCGAATTTGACCGCCCGGTCGCGCTCGGCCTTTTCGAGCACCTGCACCAGACTTTCGCGGTGCTCGGAGAGGTAGTCGGTGAGCGCCTTGTCGTCGGGACCCTGCAGGGTCAGCACGATCTGCGGTTCGGCCGTCACGTCGTACTGGACGGCGATGTTGGTCGCGGCGAGCGAAGGGTCTTCGACGATCTTGAGGATGTTGCGGTGGTCGGCGACCATGCCTGAAAATCCCCGTTCGGTGACGCGGAGCACGTCGAACAGCGGCTCGGTCTGGTTGAGGTAGGGAACCGGAGCCGTGAGTATCGAGCGCAGCGTGTCGCCCAGCTCGCCCGTCCACTCCTGCTGGGGGCAGACGACGATCAGCTCGTAGGGGGAGCCTTGAGCGGTTTTGAGCCGCGATTTTGTCAGCGAATGGAATGCGTCGCAGGCCGTCATCGCTGCGAAAAGGGCCGCGGCCGCGGCAATGCGGAAAAACGTTTTCATAGCCGGTCGTAAGTTGATTCTACACACAAATATAGCTAATTTTTCGGAAAAGCGCGGAATTTCACTATTTTTGCAGGATGATAAATTCCCCGCCCGGACCGGCACGGACGAAACGGTTCGCCGCTGTCGCGGTCTGCGCGGGCTTGGTCCGGAATAGGAAACCATGCGTTTAAAACCACCGAAAATAATCCGCCGGCTGATGCCGGACCTGATCTGGGAGATCGACGACCCGGAGGGCGTGTTCCTCACGTTCGACGACGGACCGACTCCCGGCATTACCGAGTGGATTCTCGCCACACTGGACAAGTACGATGCCAAAGCGACGTTTTTCGTGTTGGGAAAAAACGTCGAGATGTATCCCGACCTGTTCAGGCGCATCGTCGATGCGGGACACAAGGTGGGCAACCACACCTATTCGCACCAGAAGGGGTGGGGCATGAGTCTCGAACGCTATACGGAGGATGTGGATTTTGCCAACGACCTGATTCATAGCGAACTGTTCCGGCCGCCCTATGCGCGGATCACGCCGGCGCAGGCCCGGTTTCTGGGGCAGCGTTACAAGCTGGTGATGTGGGACATCATTTCGCGCGACTACAACCGCAACCTCTCGCCCCGGACCTGCCTGAGGAACGTGACGAAGTATCTGGCGCCGGGGGCTATCGTGGTGTTTCATGACAGCGAGAAAGCCTTCCGCAACATGCGCTACGCCCTGCCCCGCACGCTGGAGAAAATCAGACAGATGGGGCTGAAATGCAAAGCCATCGAATTCTGACATGAAGATCGTCGTCGCCATAACCGCCGCCAGCGGCGGTATTTACGCCCGGCTGACACTCGAACGGCTGCTGCGCTCGTCCGAAGTGTCGCAAATCGCGCTCGTATGCAGCGCCCGTGCCCGCGACGTGCTGGCGCACGAGGGTGTCGTGCTGCCGGAGGACGGGCGTATCCGGCTCTTCGGCAACGACGATCTGTTCGCGCCGCCGGCGAGCGGCTCGGCACGCTACGACGCGATGGTCGTCGTGCCCTCGACGGTCGGCACCGTGGGGCGCGTGGCGGCCGGTGCGGCGCAGAGCCTGATCGAGCGGGCCGCCGACGTGATGGTCAAGGAGCGGCGGAGGCTGGTGTTCGTGGTGCGCGAGACGCCCCTGTCGCTGATCCACCTGCGCAACATGACGGCGCTGACCGAAGCCGGGGCCGTGATTCTGCCCGCATGCCCTTCGTTTTACGCCGGGGCGCAGGACGTCGAGGCCCTCTGCGGTACGGTCGCCGACCGCGCCGTGGCGCTGCTCGGCGTCGATGCGGAGCACTATGAATGGGGCGAATAGGAATTTACGGATTTTTTTCGTAACTTTGCGACCTCGAAAAACATCTAAACAGAATACCTTTATGGCAACTACAGCTGACATCAAGATCGGTATGTGCATCGAACTGGATGGCAAGACCTTCCAGATCGTGGATTTCCAGCACGTGAAGCCGGGGAAAGGCCCTGCTTTCGTGCGCACCAAACTCAAGAACCTCGAATCGGGCCGCGTACTCGACAACACCTTCTCCGCAGGATCGAAGATCGAACCCGTACGCGTCGAGCGCCGTCCCTATCAGTTCACCTACGAGGATGATCTGGGCGCCCACTTCATGCACACGGAGACCTTCGAGGAGATCAATATCGACAAGGACCTGATCACCAACTACGACCTGATGGCCGACGGCCAAATCGTCGAGGTGATGTTCCACACCGAGAAGGAGACCGTGCTTTCGGCCGAGCTTCCCCCGATCGTGGACATGGAGGTGACCTACACCGAGCCGGGCATCAAGGGCGATACCGCATCGACCAACTCGCTCAAACCCGCCACGGTCAATACCGGCGCAACGGTCCGCGTGCCGCTGTTCATCAACACGGGCGACAAGATCCGCGTAGACACCCGCACGCGCGAATATTATGAGCGTATCAAGTAAATCGCCGGGCGAATGCCGGTTCCGGGCCGAACGTCCGGATCGGAAATAAACGGGGGCTGCTTTTGAAAGCAGCCCCCGTTTATCGGTTTGTGCGGCGGTCAGTCGCCGACCTTATACATGACGTAGAAGAGTTCCGTCGAACTGCGCCACATGTTGTCGTAGAACGAGTCGCGTCCCGGTTCTCCGGCGGCGCTGGGCAGCAGGAAGCGGAAAAGCCGGTTGTTGCCTTCCGTGCCGAAGATCATGGTCGAGGAGACGTTGTTCTGCGTGATCTTCATCTGGTTGGTGGTCAGGTCGAGGGTCCACTGCGATTCGCCCGGCGGAAGCAGGTGGCGCAGACGCGGGTTCATGTCCAGCGGGGCTTCGACGCTGTAAGGCGCGTAGACACCCCAGAAATTGCCGTACGCCCCGTCGTCGCCGGCCGAATGGACGAGCGTTCCGGTGAGTTCGTTGTCGGAGATCTCGCCGAGCGTGATCGTCACCCGGTCGTCGTATTCGGGAAGTCCGTAGGTGCCGAATTCGCCGCTGCTGAGCTGCGTCGTCCAAGCTCCGTCGCCGACGCCGCTGACCCGCTGGTTGCACGCCAGCTTGACATCGACGATGCGCCATGTGCCGAGGAAGAACGGATCGTAGGTTTCGAGGTAGATCCACCAGTCGAGCGTGTGGCCCGACCGGGAGGTCACGGTGATGCGCGCCCGGCGTTCGGGGTTGCTGAAATTGAGCACGTCGCCGTTCCCGACGCTGGCGCTGGCGCCCTCCGAGACGACGATTCCCTTGACGGGAACCCGGTCGTAGGCGAAGCCGGGAGTTTCGAGGATATAGACCGTTGCGGTGGCCCGGCTGCCGTCGCGGTCGATGATGGCGGTTCCCATCTGTCCTTCGACGCGCAGTTCGAGCAGCGAATGTTCGTTGCCGGAAAGGTCCTCGTTGATGGTCTTCGTACACGATGACAGGGCCGTGACAAGCAGAAGGGCGGTCGGTATGAGGTATTTTTTCATCTTCGTAGTGTCTATTTAACGTTCGGGTTCAAATCGAGTTCGCGCTGCGGGATCGGGTAGAAGGCCGCCTGCTCTTCGGAGAGTTTGGTGGCTTCGGGAACCGTGGCGGTGACCGACGCGGTGCGGCGCAGGTCGTAGAGGCGGTTGCCTTCGAACGCCAGTTCGAGGGCGCGCTCCTGAATCACGGCCTTGCGGAATTCGGCGAGACTCATGCCCTCCGGCAGCTCCGGGATTCCGGCGCGCCGGCGGATTTCGTTGACCAGCGCCAGTCCTTCGTCGGGACCGGCCGCTTCGGCGAAGACGAGCGCAATGTCCGAATAGCGGATCAGGAAGGGACGGGCGCTGGTGCGCTCGCCGATGAAGTCGGGATCGACGTATTTGGCCGAGAAGTAGCCGCGAACGGGAGAGGGGGTGACGAGTTTGCCGGTCTGGTCGTAGATGTCCTTGTGGATCAGCTCCGTGCGCCGCTTGTCGGTGGCGAGGAAGGTCTTCTCCACGAAGTTGTCCTCGATCAGGAAGACGCCCCAGCCGTTGCCGTTGCCCTTCTGGAGGCTGCCGTCGCTGTAGCGGATGTAAATCGGCGCGGAGCCGTTGTTGGGCAGGAACTGGAGCGGGATTTTCGAATACATGCCTTCGTGCGTGCCGCTGCGGTCGATGCCCATGATGAAGATGTGTTCCGGTCCGTCGGGTTTCGTAACGTCGTAGATGCTGCGCAGGTCGCTGTCGAAGTTGTACGTCTCCTTATAGTCGAAAACCACCTTGCGCGACCAGTAGGCGGCCTGCGTGTACATTTCGTCGGCGTTGCGCGGCGCCGAGGCGTAGCCGGGAGCCTTGCAGGCGATGCTCGACGCGAGCGTCAGGTAGACTTTCGAGAGCAGGGCCTGCGCGCCGACCTTGTCGATGCGGCCGAAGACCTTGTTTACCGTGACATCTTTTCGGCCGCGAGCAGGTCCTCCAGAATCCGGTCGTAGATCTTGTCGATCGACTCGGCCATCTGGGGCGTCGTCTCTTCGAGCGACGAGAGCGGCTCGGTGTAGAGCGGAACCCGGCCGTAGGCCCGGACGAGGTTGAAATAGTTCCATGCCCTCAGAAACAGGGCCTCGCCGACGACGCGGTTTTTCACCGTCTCGTTCAGATTGCCTCCCGAAACGCGTTCGATGACCGTGTTGGCGCGGTTGATGCCGATGTAGCAGTATTTGAAGTAGTACATCGTCAGCTCGGTTTCCGAATTGACGGTCCATTGCTGCAGCATGTGGATGTCGCCCGGCTCGTCCGATTTGGGATACATCGTTTCGGTCGGGATGTCGCCCAGATACCAGATTCCGCGGAGGTATTCGAGGTAGTTCAATGCATTGTAGGCGTACATCAGGCCCGATTCGGCATCCTCCTCCGTCTTGTAGAAGTTGTCGCTCGAATAGAAGCCGTAGGGGGTCTCGTCCAGCGAGCAGGCCGAAAGCATGCCGACCGCAGCGAGCGTGAATATGATCTTTTTCATGGCTTGTCAGAATTAGAAGTTAAGGTCGATACCGACGGTGTATTTGCGGAGTTTGGGATATCCGCCCCAGTAAATGCCGTCGAGTCCCACTTCGGGGTCGTATCCGTCGAATTTGGTGAAGGTGTGTACGTTGTCTATGTTGGCGTAGATGCGCATGCCCTTGAGGAACCTGCGGTTGAAGTGGAGGTTGTAGCCGAGGGTGATGTTCTGGATGCGCAGGAACGAGCCGTCCTGAAGGAAGTAATCCGACAGCCAGTATTGCCGGGCGTTGTTCAGCCGCGGGAAATCGTTGGTCGGATTGTCCGGAGTCCACCGCTTGGCCTTGACGCGCGGGCTGAACGTATAGTTGTTGTACAGTACGTCGTTGCCGTAGACGCCGTAGAGGAATACGGAGAGGTCGAGGTTCTTCCAGCGCAGCGAGAGGTTCAGGCTGGCCGTGAAGTCGGGATTGGGGTCACCGATGATGCACCGGTCCTCCGGCGTGATGGCGTAGTCGCCCGTCAGGTCTACGTATTTCAGCTCGCCGGGGCGGTCTTTCAGTCCGTCGGGGTCGATGAATCCGGGGTCCTGTCCCTCCTGAATGATGCCGTCGACACGGTAGCCGTAGAATACGTTCATCGGATGGCCTACCGCATAGATGCTGGCGTTCTGGTTGAACATGGAGATCGGTTCGCCGGTCACTTCGTAGTACAAGCCCGTCAGGTAATCCTGCGAGAGACCGCTCGAAATGGCGTCGCCCAAGCTTACGACCTTGTTGCGGTTCATCGAGTAGATGAAGGTGGCCGAGAAACTCCAGTCCCTCGTGTGGACGATGTCGCCTTCGAGGCTCACCTCGAAGCCCTTGTTCGTCACTTCGCCGTCGTTGACCCATATTTTGTCGTAGCTCGACGACAGGGGCAGGTATTTTTCACGCAGCAGGTCGGTGGTCTTTTTGTAGTAGACGTCGGCGGTCAGCCGCAGGCGACGGTCGAAGGCTGCGAAATCGACGCCGAAATCGAGCTGCGAGGTCGATTCCCACTTCAGGTCCGGATTGGCGATGCCGCCCCATACCATGTACCGGTTGTTGGCGCCGGTGCGTCCCACCTCGTAGCCGGGGCCGATCACGGTCGCCCACTCGCCGTTGTGCCAGAATTTCTCCATGCCGTAGCGGTCGAGGGTCTGGTAGCTGCTGATGCCCTGATTGCCGGAGGCTCCGTAGCTCAGGCGCAGCTTCAGTTCGCTCAGCCAGCGCGATTGCTTGAGCCACGGCTCGTTGTGCATCTTCCAGCTGACGGCCCCCGAAGGGAAGTAGCCCCACTTGTTGTTTTTGCCGAACTTCGTCGAGCCGTCGGCGCGCATGGTAGCCGTCAGCAGGTATTTGTCCTTGAGCGAGTAGTTGATGCGCCCGTAGAAGGAGAGCAGCTTGCTCAGGTAGTACCCGTCGTTGTATATCTGGCGCAGGTTGGGATTGCCGGCGTTCATGTTTTCGTTCTGGAGGACGTCGTTGACGAATCCGCGGGCGGTCGTGTAGAGTCCGCGGCCCGTGTCCCAGTTGTAGGAGTGGCCGGCCATGACGGTCAGGGCGTGGTTCTCGTTGAACGTGCGGCTGAATGTCAGGTAGGTCTCCGACATGAGGTTCTGGTTGAACGAATTGTTGATCTGGGCGATGCCGCCGTTGTCGTTGGCGTCCTGCGAAGTGTTGCTGGCGCGGTACACGTCGCCGACCGAGGTCTGGTAGCGGTAGTCCAGCTGTGAGTGGATCGTCAGCCCCTTGACCAGCTCCCAGTCTACGGCCAGCGAGGTGACGAAGTCGCGGCCGGTGGTTTTGTTCAGCACGTTATCCAGAATGACCAGCGGATGGCCGAAGTCCTGCGCCCCGGCCAGATAGTAGTTGCCCTCCTTGTCGTAGACGGGCCAAAGGGGGTTGCGGCCGTATTCGAGTCCGTTGCTGATGTTGCGGTTGGTGATCGAGAAGACGTTGTAGGAGGTCAGTTTCAGGTTCTTGTAGAGGTTGTAGGTGACGCCGAGGTTGGCGTTGATGCGCTCGTAGGAGTCTTTCTTGTACAATCCCTGATTGTTGTGGTAGTTGACGTTGAGGTTGATCGAGGCGCGGTCGTTGGCGCTGCTGATGGCTGCCGTCGTGCTGTTCAGGACGGGGGTTCTCAGGCAGAGGTCGCGCCAGTCGGTATTGGCCCATTCGCCGTTCTGTATCTCAAGCAGCGAGGGATAATAGATGCCGCCGATGGTCTGGCCGATGTAGATGGGGTTGAGTCCGGCGTTTACCTGCTCCTCGTTGGTGACCTGAGCCATGAGCATCGGGTCGTACCAGATATCGAGCGGGTCGGAGAGCTGGCTGATGACCGTCTGGTGCTTGACCGAAATGTTGGTCTGCCCCTTTGCGGCCGACTTGGTCGTGACGAGGATCACGCCGTTGGCGCCCCGCGATCCGTAGATTGCCGATGCCGAGGCGTCCTTGAGAATCTCGATCGACTCGATGTCCGAGACGTTGATCTGCGAGAGGTTGCCCGCATCGCCCATCGGGAAGCCGTTGACTACGACGAGCGGCGTGTTGGAGCCTTCGAGCGAGCTGTTGCCGCGGATGCGGACGATCGCTCCCGCACCCGGATCCTGCGAAGTGTTCAGCACCTGAAGACCTGCGGCACGGCCCTGAAGCAGTCCGTCGACCGAAGTGGAGGAGAGGTTGTCGAGCGCCCCCATTTTGACGGACGCCACCGAACCGGTGAGGTCGCTTTTCTTTACGGCGCCGTAGCCGACCACGACCACCTCGTCCACGAGTTTCGAATCGTCTTCGAGCGTGATCGGGTAGAAGGTCGCCGTGGTGACCTCCTTTTCCGCCGTTTTGTAGCCGAGCATCGTGATCTGCAGGGTCGCACCCTTTGCGGCGCCGAGTTCGAACGTTCCGTCGGCTTTGGCGGAAGTGCCGTTGGTCGTCCCTTTGACGATGACGCTGGCCCCCGCGACGGGCTGACCGGCCGGGTCCGTGATTTTACCCCGGATGTTCTGGGGCTGGGCCCAGACCGTTCCGGCGGCCAAGAGAAGAACGGCTCCCAGCAGGAACCGGCCCAAGTTGGTTCGTAAGTTTGGTTTCATAGGGTTGTTATTTTGTTGGTTGTCAGTAGCTCATGTATTCCGAGGGCAGCGGGTCGGGCTGCATCTCCCCGGCCAGATAGTCGTCCAGACAGATGAAGGTGCCGGCGGTCCAGCCCAGCATCGCGGGCATCTCGTATTCGTTGCTGACATCGGTCGTTCCCGTTTCCACGTTGTATTTTTCCCAGAGGTTGCCCGTCGTCTTGAACGACTCGGTGACCGCTTTCATCCATTTGACGGCGATGCGTTCGGCCTCTTTGCCGTATCCGTAGCGGGCCAGTCCCATCACCGCATAGAAGCAGACCGGAGGCCACGTGTTGGGATAGGACCACTGGTAGGGGTAGTCGTAGGGCTTGTCCTCGCAGGCGGCGATGCCGTAGGGGAATTCGAGCCGCACGAGCGCCTGCACGATGTCTCCGGCGTATTCACGGGGTACGGCGCCGGTGTAGAGGAGCGAGAAGACCGCTCCCGAAAGCACGTCGGAGCGCCGGCCGTTGACATAGTCGTAGTCGTAGAACTGTTTCGCTTCGGGGTCGTAGCAGTATTCGAGTATCCGTGCCCGGCGAAGCTCCGCTTTGGCGATCCATTCCCGGATCTCGTCCGTGCGGCCCAGCTCCTGCGCGAAGCGGGCGAAGTTCACCTCGTACATGAAGAGGTTGGCATTGAGGTCCAGCGGGCAGAAATCCGTACACCGGCGGTCGTAGCGCGGGTTGAAGTCCCAGCCCGATTCGGCTTCGGCGACGAAGTCAAGCCCCAGCTTGTGGAGCCGTTCGGGGGTGTAGCCCTTGTCGAAGAGGTCCGTTCCGAGGCGTTTGCCGCCGGTGACCAGAAATTCGTCGACCAGAGCGTCCGATGCGGAGCTTCCGTAGCGGTTCAGTCCGGTAGGCGTCAGGCGCTCCCGCATCCAGAATCCGTACTCCTCCTTCAGGGTCTCGTATGCGTCGGCGAGCCACTGCTTGTCGCCGGTCAGCCGGTAGATGCGGTCGACCATCATGGAGAGGTAGGGCGTCTGCGACCGCGCTTCGTAATAGGTGCGGCTGCCGTTGTAGACCTTGCCGAAGCGGCGGACCATGTAGAGCAGGTTGTCGGTGTTGCCTTTGGCCAGTTCGGGGTGGCCGTCCCGGACGAGTCCCTCGTTGGTGAAGAAGGTGTCCCAATAGTACATTTCGCGGAACATCGCCCCGGCTGTGGGAACCGTGTAGGGATAAGGCAGGCCGATGAGCGTGGCGGTGTCGGCGGTGCAGTGCTGGACGGTCGTGTGCCAGTTGTCGCGGATGAACTCCCGCACGGCCGGCACGTCGGGGTTCTGCGGGCGGCAGCCGGCGAATGCGAGACCTGCGGCGGCGGACATGACGATAAGTATTTTTTTCATGGGTATCTGTTTTTCGGGGTTAATAGGTGTCGGCCAGCGACATTGATTTCAGGCGCCGCGCAAGCTCCTTGGCGTTCAGTTCCGACGCCACGCGGACGGTGCGCGTTTCGCCCGGCATGAGGTCGAAGAAGTTGTCGGAGAAGTGCGCCGTTTCGCCTTCGACCGACAGATAGACGCCCCGCGCGAAGTTGTCCGACCGGACGGTGACGTCGTACTCCCCGCCGGCCCGGTCGACCTTGCAGTGCAGGGTCGCTTTCGGGTAATTCATCGTTTTCTGCTGTACGAGGAAGTAGTTGTTGCGGTATGTCTTCCCCGCAGCGGTGAATGTCGCCTGAATGACGACCTCTTCCGGAGCGGCTCCGTTCAGCAGCGTCCGGGTGTCGATGGCGGCGACTTTCGTGCTGGCGTTGGCCGGGACGTCGATCTGCTGTTCGAACTCCCCGGTCCGGCCGCCCGTCAGACGCACCGCCCGGACGCACAAGGTGCCTTTCTCCGGAGTGAGCAGGTCGGAAACGGCGTAGATGTCGAGCCGTCCGCCGTCGAGGATCGGGGAGATCAGTATGTCTGCGAATGCGTAGCGGGCGAAGTAGTGCTGCGCCTTCCAGACGCCGTACCAGTCGCGGCTCGACCACGAAGCTACCGGCCAGCAGTCGTTGTGCTGCCAGTAGAGCGATCCCCAGCAGTAGCCCTTGTCGCGGCGGTGCGCCTCGATCGCCGTTTTGATGGCGTCGCCCTGCAAGATCTGGGAGGCGTAGAGGAACGACTCGAAATCGCGCGGTTCGTGGTATTCGTTCAGCAGGTAGCTTTTGATCAGGTTGTTGGCGTGCTCGCCGCCCCGCTGGTGGGACATCATGACTTCCGACGTGATGTCTTGGTCGCCGGGCAGCGGCGCGTAGCGCTTCACCGTTTCGAAACACGGGAACGACTGGAACCCGTATTCACTGAAGAAACGGCTGCGCTGGCGGTTGTACTCGGTGATGGGCTTTTTGGCGTGCCATACCTCCCAGTAGTGCCGGTCGCCCTCGTGGTCGTTGCTCATCGCGCCGTAGTCCGAGAAGGGCGAGGTGGGCTGGTAACCCATGTCGGGGGCGTATTCGGCCACCACTTGGGCCAGCATGCGGTAATACTGCTCCTCGTACTGTTTCCAGATGATCTCGGAGTATTTCGGGTCGACTTTGTCGACGTCGTATTTCCAGCCGCTGAGCCACGAATCCTGATTCTCGTTGTTGCCGCACCAGTAGACCACGCAGGCGTGGTTGCGTAGGCGTTTGACGTTGTCGACAGCCTCCAGACGCATGTTCTCCAGCAGCGACCCTTCGGCCGGGTAGACCGCGCAGGCGTACATGAAATCCTGCCAGATCAGGATGCCCTCGCGGTCGCAAAGCTCATAGAAGAAGTCGTCTTCGTAGATGCCGCCGCCCCAGACGCGGAGCATGTTCATGTTGACGTCGACCGCGTCCCGGATCGTGCGTTCGTAGGTCTCGCGGGTGACGCGGGGTAGGAAGCAGTCGCAGGGGATGTAGTTGGCGCCCTTGCAGAAAACGGGTTCGCCGTTGAGCAGGAACCGCAGGCTGCGTCCGTAGGCGTCGGGCTTCTTTTCGACGGTGACGGAGCGGAGCCCGACCTGTGCGCTGTGGCCGGCCAGCACACGGCCGCCAAGCTCCACGGAGGTACGGAAAGTATAGAGGTGCGGTTCGCCCATGCCGCGGCACCACCATAGTTCCGGATGCTCGATCGTGAACGGGACGCTGACCCGGTTCATGCCCGCGTGGAGCTGCACGCTGCGCGAACCGAGCACCCGTTTGCCGTCGGAGACGGTGACGACGGCGTTTTCGACGGGCGCTGCCGCTTCGATCTCCACCTGCGTCTCGACACGGGCGGCTTCGGACGAGACCTCCGTCTGGCGGTGGAATACGTCTTCCAGACGCAGCTCGTTCCTGCCCTGAAGTTTTACCGGACGCCAGATGCCCGACGTAACCAGCCGCGGACCCCAGTCCCAGCCGTAATGATAGCCCGCCTTGCGGGTGAAGGGGCTGAGTTTTTTTCCGTCGAGTCCCCCGTTGTCCGCCTGATCGTTCCAAGCCTCGTAACGGTAGGGCAGGGATTCGTACAGCGGCAGGGCCTTGTTGATCGGGGAGTGGAAATAGACGCGCAGCACGTTGCCGCGCTCCTTGAGCAGGGGTTTGACTTCGGCGGCCCAGCGGCGGAACATGTTGTCCGCCGTCAGGATCTGCGTTTCGTTCAGGAAGACGTCGGCATAGGTGTCCAGACCGAGGAACTCCAGCCGGATGTGTTCATAGCCGCGCATCAGCGCTCCGGCGTCGAAGGAGACTTCGTAAATCCAGTCTTCCTTGTCGATCCACTGCAGGGAGCGTTCGTTGAGCCGGTAGTAGGGGTCTTCGATCAGCCCGTTGTCCATCAGGTCGGTGTGGACTACGCCGGGTACCGTCGCCGGATGCCATTCGTTTCGGTTCGCCTGTCTGAACTTCCAGCCGGAGTGGAGCGGCATCGTGTCGTTGGCGGCCGATCCGATCGTCGCCGATCCCGCTAAAAATAATGTCATAATTGCCTTCAGGGTTTGTTTGTACATGACTAGTTCTCTTTGGTGAGGGTGAGGGTCATCGTGTTCAGGTTCAGATTGATGGTGTAGGTCCCCGACGCATACCCGAAGCGCGACGGATAGAACTGCGGGTCGCCCTTGGCGTCGCTCGTGGCCTGATCGTCGATGCGGATCACCGTGCCGAACGGCGCGTCGGGGGTCTGTCCGTACCAAGGCCACCAGCCGTCGGACGAAGCGAAGATCTTGAATCCCTTGTAATCGCCGTCGAAATTCATGGCGACACCCGTGGCTTCCCATTCGTTGTCGCCCTTCTTGGGCAGGTAGGTGCGGCTTTCCCAGCCGCCCGGAGTGGCTTCTCCGGTCATCGAATAGGCGGTCGAGTAGTCGATGCTTTTCGCGGTGAGCGTCATCTTCATCGTGTTGAGGTTTACCTCGATGTCGTATACGCCCTTGCCGTAGCCGAGTTTGCCGGGGTATACCTGCGGTGCGTCGGTGTCGGTGACAAGTTGCAGCGAGATGTCGTCGGCCGTGGCGTCGTCGGTCATGGCGTAGTAGACGCTCCAGTTGTCGCGTTCGGTGAACATCTTGAAGCCTACGTCGCCGTTGTCGCCGAACGTCATGTCGATATTCCGGGCGCGGTAGATGCCCTCTTCGGCCTTGGCGAGCTGCGTGCCGTCCCACGTCCAGCCCCATGTGAAGCAGCCGCCGAGCAGGTAGAGCTGTTCGGGCAGCGGCGCTTCGGGCAGGTCGCCCGTGCGGGTGAGGGTGAGCAGCTTCGTGTCGAGGTTTACCTCGATGTCGTAAACGCCGTTTTCGTAGCCGAACGATCCCGGCTGGAACTGCGCTTCACCGCTTTTATATACGGCGATCTTTCCGAACGTCTCCGCCGAAAGGTCCTGTGCGGCGAAACGGGGATCGTCCGTGTCGTTGACGTTGCGCGAGAAGTAGAACTTGAAGCCGTTGTTCAGGCTCATGGGCTGCACGCGCAGCTCGACGCCGGAGGCCTGATACAGGTGGGAGCCTTCGCGGCTTTCGGGCAGTTCGAGGCCCGCGTTCAGATCCCACTGCCACGGGGTGGCCGCGCCCACCATGATCAGCGAGGGCGGGAAATTCGGATAGGTTGTCTTCGGCGTTATCGCGCAGCTTATGATCTCCGACAGCTGGGCGTCGAACTCCTCGTCCGCGTTTTTCGCATATACGGCGAACCGCACCGCCGCTTCGGCGCCGGCTTCCAGATCGAAGGTGTTGAGGAGCAGCTGATTCAGCTCGCCGTGGGTGAAGTCGTGCGTCAGGGCCGCGCCTTTGTCGATGACGACCGGACCGGAGAACATGTCGCGGCCGGTCAGGTTGACGTAGAGCGTGTAGGCGACCTCGGTCTGCTCGTCGTCGGTCGCGGCGGTCCACTCGGCATGCAGGGCCGGCTGGTCGGAGCGCTCCGGATCGACCAGCACGGCATCGGCCGAGAGGGTCAGCGTGGGGGCTGTCAGGGTTGCGGGTTCCGGAACCGGTTTTTCGGCCGTGTCGTCGGAACTGCAGGCGGCGGCCAGAAGAAGGGTGGCGGCCAGACCCGCGGTCAGATAGTAGAGTTTTCTTCGCATATAGGTTGGTTTTTGATTGGATTGATCGGGTGTATATGCCGAAAACAAAATTATCGTTTTGTCCGAGCCTGCAATAGAAAGGTTCGAAAAGCAAAAAAGTTTGATCGGATCGTATCAATCCGACGCTTTTTTTGCGCATGAAAAGGCCCTGAAAAGTGGGTTATACGAATTTTAAATATTATTAAAAACGATGAAACGGAATATGTATGGGTTGATTCGCTGGTATTATGTGATCTTTTTGTTGTATTATTCGATTGAAGTGTGTCATGGCTCTTGGAAAATACTTTTCGACGATGTAATTTTACCTAAAACCACACGGATTAACATGCAATGTATTGTTAATCATGTATATAACCTGATAATAACCGGCCTATGAAAAAACTCTTCCTTTTTCTCTGTCTTCTGTTCCTGCTGCCGACCGCCGCTTTGTGCAGGGATAAAACCTATACGATTCAATCACCCGATTGTTCGTTGACCGTCACGATCGGATGCGGTGATCGAATCGTATATTCCGTCCGATCGGATACGAATCAGATTCTGAAGCCTTCGCCCTTGGCTCTCAGGCTCGTTTCCGGCGAATGCTGGGGCCGGCGGAGCCGGGTGGCCGGAGTGCGGCGCTACCGGATCGACGAGGTGTACGACGCACCTGTTTATAAAAAGCGGAAGGTGGAGGATCGCTGCAACGGGATCGTGATCGATTTCCGGGAGGGATTTTCGCTGGAGTTCCGGGCCTATGACGACGCGGTGGCTTACCGCTTCGTCGCGCGTCAGCCCGGCGAGGTGCTCGTTGCGGGCGAAGAGGCCCGGTTCCGGTTCGCTCCGGGAGCCGTCGCATTCGTGCCCTATGTGCGCGACACCCCTTGCAGGCACGACGGACTGGCTTTCGGCGAGCAGTTCATGCAGTCGTTCGAGAACACCTATACCCGTACGCCGCTTTGCGAAATGGACTCCGCCCGCTTGGCGTTCCTGCCGCTGCTCGTGCAGACGGCCGGGGGTGTGAACGTCTGCATCACGGACGCCGACCTCGAATCCTATCCGGGCATGTTCCTGCACCGAAGCGGCGCGGACGAACTCGAAGGCGTTTTCGCGCCCTCTCCGCGGAAGGTCGTGCCGGGCGGTTACGACCGCATGCAGGGCGTGGTCGAGGAGTACGAGCCGTTCATAGCCTCCCTTGCGCCGGGAGACCGGCTGCCGTGGCGGGCGCTCAGTATCGTGCGGCAGGATACCCGGCTCGCGGACAACGATCTGGTCTGGAAGCTCGCTTCGCCCTGCCGGCTCGACGATATTTCGTGGATCGAACCCGGCAAGGCCGCGTGGGAGTGGTGGAACGACTGGGGGCTTTCCGGCGTGGACTTCACGGCGGGGATCAACCAGCCCACCTATGAATATTACATCGATTTCGCATCCCGCAACGGTCTGCGCTACCTCGTTCTGGACGACGGTTGGAGCCGCGACCACCATTCGCCGCTGGAGACGGCTCCCGGACTCGATCTGCCGGCGCTGGTGAAGTACGGCGAAGAGCGGGGCGTCGGGCTGATCCTCTGGCTCGGCTACCTCCCGTTCGCCGGGCAGATGGAGGAGCTTTGCAAGCTCTATTCCGAAATGGGCATCAAGGGATTCAAGGTCGATTTCATGGACAGGGACGACCAGCAGATGGTCCGGTTTGTCTACGATGCCGCCCGTACGGCCGCACGGTACAGGCTGCTGCTCGACCTGCACGGCATATTCAAGCCTGCGGGAATCCAGCGGACCTATCCCAACGTCATCAATTTCGAAGGCGTGCACGGGCTGGAGCAGGTCAAATGGTCGCCCGTCGAGGTCGATCAGGTTACCTACGACGTGACGGTGCCCTTCATCCGGATGATGGCCGGACCGATGGATTATACGCAGGGAGCTATGCGCAATGCCTCGAAAGCGAATTTCCGGCCGGTGAATTCCGAGCCGATGAGTCAGGGAACCCGCTGCCGGCAGCTGGCCGAGTATGTCGTATTCGATGCTCCGCTCGCGATGCTGTGCGACTCCCCGTCGGCCTACGGACGGGAACCCGAATGCCTGCGCTTCATCTCCGGCGTGCCTACCGTCTGGGATGAGACCGAAGTGCTCGCCGGCGAGGTCGGCGACCATATCGTGACGGCGCGCCGTCACGGCGACGTGTGGTATGTAGGGGGACTTGCCGGCTGGGACGGCCGTACGGTGCGGGTCGATCTCTCGCTGCTGCCCGAAGGGACGTATGCGGTGGAGCTGTTCCGCGACGGCGAGAACGCGGCGCGCATCGCCCAAGACTATGTCCGGGAGGAGTTCCTGCTGGCTCCCGGTAAATCGTTCGATGTGAAAATGTTCCCCGGAGGCGGTTTCGCCGCCCGGATAACCAAGCGATAGCGTATGGGCATACGTCTTAGGGAAAAGATCGGTTACGGACTCGGCGATACGGCCTCTTCGATGCTGTGGAAGCTCTTCAGCGTCTACCTGATGTTCTTCTATACGGACATCTGCGGCATCGACGCATGGGTGGTCGGCGTCCTGTTTCTGGTGACGCGGATCTGGGATTCGCTGCTCGATCCCGTCGTCGGGCTTCTGTGCGACCGCACATCCAGCCGGTGGGGGACCTTCCGGCCGTGGCTGCTGTGGGGCGCCCTGCCCTTCGGGGCGTTGGGCGTCCTGACCTTCTACATGCCGGAGTGGGGAACGGGCGGAAAGGTGGTCTATGCGACCGTGACCTATTCGCTGATGATGATCGTCTATTCGTCGGTCAATGTGCCCTATGCCGCACTGCTCGGCGTCATGTCGGCCGATCCGCACGAACGCACGGTGCTCGCCGCGTTCAGGATGACCTTCGCCGCCGCAGGCAGCATGGCGGTCGTGCTGGCGGTCGAGGCGCTGGTGAAGGCTTTCCGGCCGTGGGCTGGGCCGTCGGCGAGCTGGACCGCGGCGGTCGCCGTCGTGGCCGCGCTTGCAGTCGTGCTGTTCTTCGTGACGTTCTCAACGACGCGGGAGCGGGTACGGCCCGTGCGGGCGGAGCGGCATCCGGTGCTGCTCTCGCTGCGCGACCTGCTGCACAACAGACCGTGGCTGATCCTTGCAGGGGCAGCCGTATGTCTTCAGGTGTTCAATGCGTTCCGGGAGAGCGGGACGATCTATTTCTTCAAGTATTGCGTGGCCGGCGAGACTGTCGGCACGGTGTCGTTCGCCGGGATCGCCCTGACCGGGTCGGCCCTGTTCCTCGCCGTGGGGCCGTTTTTCAACATTGCGGGCATCGTGCTGATCCCCTTCGCCGCGGACCGGTTCGGACGCCGGCGGACGCTGGTAGGCACCTTGCTGCTCACGGCCGTTTTCAGCTTCGCCTTCTATTTCGTGCGGCAGGGCGGTTATTCCGTGCTGCTTCTGGCGCAGGCGCTCATCAGCCTGAGCGTCGGCGGGGTGTTGCCGCTGCTCTGGGCCATGTCCGCCGATACGGCGGACTATGCCGAACGGCGTTCGGGCCGCCGGGATACGGGGCTGATATTCTCCTCCTATTCGATGGCCCAGAAGATGGGCTGGGCGGTCGGAAGTGCCGCGACGGCGTGGATACTGTCGCTGGCCGGATTCGAAGCGAATGCCGTCCAGTCGCCGGCTGCGCTCACGGTTATAGGGTGTCTGCAAAGCGTCTTCCCGGCTTTGGCCGCCTTGGGAACATGTGCCTTTATTCTGTTTTATCCGCTGGCCGATTCCCGGCCCAAATAATGATTCGTTATGCCCAATCCTGACATATTGACCGAGATACCGCCTATTTCAGGACAAGACTGTTTCGTCGTGTTCGACCGCTACAAGCGCGAATTCTGTTTCCCCGTGCATATCCACAAGGAGTACGAGCTGAACCTTGTGTGCGGAGCGCGGGGGGCGACCCGCATCGTGGGCGACTCCGTCCGCGAAATATCCGACAGGGATCTGGTCCTGATCACGGGTTCCTACCTCGAACACGCGTGGCTGAACGGCAATTTTTCGAAGAATGCCGATGTCCATGAGGTCTGCGTGCAGTTTTCTCCCGATCTGTTCGAATCGGGGTTCATCGACAAGAAGCAGTTCTATCCGATCAAGAAGATGTTCGAGTATGCGCGCCGCGGCATCGCATTCTCCGAAGAGACGGTCTCCCGTGTTGAGCCGATCGTGGAGAACCTGATACGCAGCGAAGACAGGTTCGATTCGGTGCTTAACTTCCTGATGCTTCTCAACTGTCTGGCGCGCGAGAGCGATTACCATATCCTCGCCCAGCGCTCCGTGTCGATCGAGAACAACGTCAATTATGACATGCCGCGCATCCAGAAGGTGATGCAGTTCCTGAACGATAATTTCCACCGGGACATATCCATCGCCGAGGTCAAGGCCCTCGTGAACATGAGCGAACCGACGTTCAGGCGTTTCATCAAACGGCATTCCGGAAAGAGCTTCGTGAATCTGCTCAACGACATTCGCCTTGGGGCGGCTTCGCGCATGCTGATCGAAAACCCGACCAAGAACGTTTCGGAGATCGCCTACAAATGCGGATTCAACAACCTCTCCAACTTCAACCGGATCTTCAAGAAGGGAAAGGGTTTGACTCCCAGTCCATTCAAGACGTTCTACACCCAGAAGAAAATATCCGTATAAATTCAACCTAAAACTCAAAACGACATGAAAAAGAAATTGCTGTTTTCTGCGTGCGCCTGCATGGCTGTTGTCCTCGGTCTCGGATGTTCCGAGGTGAACGGTGTGCCGAGCCGCGCGCCTTCGGGGTATCCCGAAGGCCCCAAGACCATGGTCGATGCCGGCGCCACGGCCATTACCCGGACGCTCTACGAAAATCTGTTCGTGCTGGCCGAGCGCGGTACGATGTTCGGCCATCAGATACCGACCCTGTACGGTCTGGACAACAACAGGAAATGGTGGGCCGGCGACGACACCGACCTTTCGGACACGAAGTACCTGACGGGCAGCCATCCGGCAATCTGCGGCTGGGAGCTTTCCAACATCGAGCTGGACATGGAGACCAATATCGACGGAGAGCTTTTCACCGAAGTGCGCAAGCACATCATCGCGGCATTCGGACGCGGAGCCGTCAATACGATTTCGTGGCATTGCGCCAATCCCGTTTCGGGCGGAAACTCGTGGGACGGGACGCGCGCCGTCTATTCGATCATTCCGGGCGGCGAGAACCACGAAAAGTTCAAAGGCTGGCTCGACAAGGTCGCCGATTTCATGCTGAGCCTCAAGTCGCCCGAAGGCGAGCCTATTCCGCTGATCTTCCGTCCGTGGCATGAGCATACCGGCTCCGGCTTCTGGTGGGGCAAGGGAAATGCGACGGCGCAGGAGTTCGTCGCCTTGTGGCAGTTCACGATCTCGTACCTGAGCGACGTGAAGGGGCTGCACAATCTGATCTGGGCCTATTCGCCCGATATGGTCCATCTCAATTCGCGCGATGCCTACCTCGAATACTGGCCCGGCGACGAATGGGTCGATATTCTGGGACTCGACGCCTACGACCGCAACGGTGCGGACTACGACCACAAGGGATTGCAGATGATCCGCCTGATGAAGAATATCGCCTATACGAAGAACAAACCGTTGGCGCTGACCGAAACGGGTCTTGAGAACAACAATCCTGAGGAGTCGAGCTACTACAACAAGAAATGGTGGACGTCGATGCTCTACAAGATTATCGAGAACGAGCCTGTATCGTTCGTGCTGTTGTGGCGCAACGGCGATTTCCCGACAAACGGCGGGCACTATTTCAGCGCTTTCCGCGGGTGCTATTCCGAGAAGGATTTTATGGATTTCTCCCGGAAGGAGCAGATTCTTTTCGAGGACGACCTGCCGGATATGTACAAACTGCTCAAATAAGCGGTCCGGGGAATAAAAAAGGATGCCTTTTCGGGGCATCCTTTTTTTGTTGCGGCGGTTCCGGTTATTCGAATTCGGCCATCACGCGCTCCATTTTCCGGCGGATTTCGGAGGTGCAGAGATTGCCGATGCTGCCTTCGTGGGTGTGGCGCACCTCGCGCGTCGGGCGGTACTGGCCGCGCTGTACAGCCATGCCGACTTGTTTGTAGGCTTCGCGGAAGGGAACGCCTTCGAGCACGAGCCGGTTCACGTCTTCGACTGTGAAGAGGTAGTCGTATTTCGGGTCGTCGAGGATGCCGGCGTTGACTTTCAGGTGCGCGAGCATGAAGTCGCACATCGAGAGGGTGCGTTTGATTTCGGTCGTCGCCGGGAAGAGGATGTCCTTCAGCAGCTGCATGTCGCGGTGGTAGCCGATCGGAAGGTTGGCCGTGAGCAGGGCGATTTCGTTCGGCACCGACTGCAGGCGGTTGCAGCGGCCGCGCATGATCTCGAAGACGTCGGGATTTTTCTTGTGGGGCATGATGCTCGATCCCGTGGTGAGGTTGTCGGGCAGCGACACGAAGCCGAAATTCTGGCTCATGAAGAGACATACGTCCATCGCAAGGCGGCCTACGGTGGCGGCGATGGCCGCGATGGCGCTGGCCGCGGCGCGTTCGCTCTTGCCGCGGCTCATCTGCGCCGCCACGACGTTGTAGTGGAGCGTTTCGAAGCCCATCAGACGGGTGGTCATCGTGCGGTCGAGCGGGAACGACGAGCCGTATCCGGCGGCCGAGCCGAGCGGGTTCTGGTTGGCGATATGCCATGCGGCGGCAACGAGCCGCATGTCGTCGACGAGCGTCTCGGCATAGGCGCCGAACCAGAGTCCGAACGACGAGGGCATGGCGATCTGCAGGTGGGTGTACCCCGGCATCAGCACCTCCTTGTATTGTTCGCTCAGGCCTTGCAGCCGGTCGAACAGCGTTTTTACGGCGTCGGCCGTCTGGCGCAGTTCGTCGCGCAGGAAAAGTTTGAGGTCCACCAGCACCTGATCGTTGCGCGAGCGGCCCGAATGGATCTTCTTGCCCGCGTCGCCCAGCCGCCGCGTGAGCATCAGCTCCACCTGCGAGTGGACGTCCTCGGTGTCCGGCTCGATCACGAAGCGTCCGGCTTCGATCTCGGCGGCGATCTCTTTCAGTCCGGCGGTCAGCTCCTCCAGTTCGGCGGAGGTCAACAGCCCGATCTTTTCGAGCATGGCGATGTGGGCCAGCGACCCTTCGACGTCGTATTTCGCCAGCCGCATGTCCAGTTCGCGGTCGTCGCCGACGGTATATTCCTCGATCATCTTGTCGGGCTCGAAGCCCTTGTCCCAAAGTTTGGTTGCCATAGCGTGTGTGTATTCGTTTCTCACTTCGTACCGGTTCCGTATTGCCGGCGGCCGGTGGTTTGCGGCGGTGCGCCGCGTTTGCAAATCTGTCTTCCGCACGGGGCGGGTGTCTTTCGCGGCGGGGATTCGGCCGCCTGCCGCGCGGGGCGGTGTCAGAGGATTCCGGCGAGTTGCCGGATGAATTCTTCGTAAATCCCGATTCCCTCCCCGATCTCCGAGAGGAGCACGTATTCGTCGGCCGTGTGGGAGCGCGACGACTCTCCCGGACCCATTTTGAGCGACGGAAAGGGCATCAGGGCCATGTCCGACGTGGTGGGGGAGACGTAGCTCCGGCGTCCGGCGGCCTGCGCAGCGCGTGCGAGCGGGTGTGCGGCGTCGAGCGCCGAGGCGCGGATGCGTGTCGAGCGGGGCACGGCTTGGGAGCGCAGTGCGCCGCGCAGGATTTCGACCGTCTCTTCGTTGGTGTAGGCGTCGGTCGTGCGCAGATCGACGATGAAGCGGCACGAGTCGGGCACGACGTTGTGCTGGGTGCCGGCCGCGATCTGCGTGACGGCGATGCCGATCGGCCCCAGCAGTTCGGATACGCGGTCGAAGCGGAAGCTGCGGAGCCGCGCGATGTCGTCGAGTGCGATATAGAGCGCATTTATACCCTCGTTGCGCGCCGCATGGCCGCTTTTGCCGCGGGCTTCGCAGTCGAGGACTACCAGCCCCCGCTCGCCGACGGCGGCCTGCATGCCCGTCGGTTCGCCGACGAGCGCCATGTCGATCGTTCCCAGCTGCGGCAGCAGGGCGCGCATGCCGTGTTCGCCCATGCACTCCTCCTCGGCCGAAAGGGCCAGCAGGAGGTTGAAGGGCAGAGACTGTTCACGGAAGGTCAGGAACGTCCGGGCGAGCGACACGACCGAAGCTCCGGCGTCGTTGCTGCCAAGACCGTACAAACGGTCGCCTTCGGCGGTCGGTGCGAACGGGTCGCGCATATAAGAGGCCGCCGGGCGCACCGTGTCGTGGTGCGAGTTCAGCAGGAGGGTGGGGCGCGCCGGGTCGAAGTCCGCGGAGCGGGCGAAGACGTTGTTGTGCAGCCGTTCGGGCGCCGCGCCGCGCTCCTCAAGAAAGGCGAACAGCAGGTCGGCCGTGCGGCTTTCGTCGCGCGAAGTCGAAGGCGTTGCGATGAGTCTCCTGAGCAGTTCGACCGCTTCCGTCGTTTTTGCATCCATGCTCTTCCTGTTTTTTGGCTCCGGCGGTCCGGGCGGACTGCCGAAACCGGGGGTTATCTGATGACTGTTCCCGTGTCGTTCGACAGGTTGTCGGAATGTTTGATCGTGACGCTCCGAACGCCGTTTGCGACGGCCTTGAGGGCGTTCTCGATCTTGGGGATCATGCCTTTGCTGACGACGCCTTCGGCTTTGAGCGCGGCGTACGATTCGGCCGTGATCTCGCGGATGAGGGTCGTCTCGTCGTCGGGGTCGCGCAGCACGCCGCTCTTCTCGAAACAGAAGACCAGCTCCGCGGGGGCTATCTGCGCCGCGCCGAGGGCTATGGCCGAAGCCACGCTGTCGGCGTTGCAGTTGAGCAGCGTGCCCTGTCCGTCGTGCATGATGGCGCAGAAGACCGGGGTGACGCCCGCTTCGAGCAGGCGTCCGAGCAGCCGGGAATCGACCTTCTCGATGTCGCCCACGAAGCCGTAGTCGATCGGCTGGGGGGCGCGGCGGCGGGCCGTGACGGCGTTGCCGTCGGCACCCGACATGCCGAGCGCGTTGCACCCTTCGGCCTGCAGTGAGGCCACGAACTGTTTGTTGACCAGACCCGCGTAGACCATCGTCACCACGTCCAAGGTGCCCTTGTCGGTGATGCGGCGGCCGTCGACCATCTGCACCTTCAGTTCGAGCCGTTCGGCGAGCCGCGTGGCGACCTTGCCGCCACCGTGGACCAGTATTTTCGGGCCGGGCATCGCGGCGAAGTCCGCGATGAAGCGTTTCAGGACGGCGGGGTCGTCGATGACGTTGCCGCCGATTTTTACTACCGTGATTTTCTCCATTATCCGAGTCCCTCCAGCAATCTTTTGAGTACGACCTGCGCCGAGATTTCGCGGTTGGCGGCTTCGGGGATCACCAGACTGCGCGGCGACTCGATCACCTCGTCGGTGACGATCATGTTGCGCCGCACGGGCAGGCAGTGCATGAAGAATGCGTTGTCGGTAAGCGCCATCTTTTCGGCGTCGACGGTCCATGCGCGGTCGCGGCAGAGGACCTTGCCGTAGTTGGGATCGGCGTAGGCCGCCCAGTTTTTGGCATAGACGAAATCGGCTCCTTCGAGCGCCTTGCGCTGGTCGTATTCGACGCGCGCGCGGCCGACGAACTGCGGCGCAAGCTCGTATCCTTCGGGGTGGGTGATGACGAAGTCGTAATCCGCGGCGTTCATCCACTCGGCGAACGAGTTGGGCACGGCCTGCGGCAGTGCGTTGGGGTGCGGGGCCCACGTCATGACCACCTTGGGACGCTCTTTGGTCTTGTACTCTTCGATCGTGATCAGGTCGGCGAAGCTTTGCAGCGGGTGGCGCGTGGCGGCCTCCATCGAGAAGACGGGGCGGCCCGAATGGCGGATGAACTGCTCCAGCACCCGCTCCTCGTAGTCTTCGGCCTTGTCGTTGAACTTGGCGAACGAGCGCACGCCGATCACGTCGCAGTAGGACCCCATGACGGGAATGGCTTCGAGCAGGTGTTCGGCCTTGTCGCCGTCCATCACCACGCCGCGTTCGGTTTCGAGTTTCCATGCTCCCTGATTGACGTCGAGCACCATGACGTTCATGCCGAGGTTCATCGCGGCCTTCTGCGTCGAGAGGCGCGTGCGGAGACTCGAATTGAAAAAGAGCATCAGCAGGGTCTTGTTGCGCCCCAGTCCGGTGAACTGGTAACGGTCGCGCTTGATTTCGAGCGCTTCGGCGACGGCGGTGTGCAGGTCGCCGATATCTGCCGCACAGGTGAATTTATACATATCGTTTTCGTTTTATCTTGTTTTATCTCTCGTCTTGCTTCCGGAGGGCTTTTGTCCGCGGCGGTGCGCTGCGTTTCCGAGCCTGCCCTCCCCTGACTTTCCTCCGCAGAGGGGACTTGTCGTATCGCGTCCGGGATTTTATTTCCCGCGGAGCGTTGCGTCGAATGCGTCGAGGAAGCGGTCGGCCAGTTCGCGCGTCAGGCAGAGCGCGGGCAGCAGCCGCACGGTCGAAGCGCCTGCGCCGCCCGTGAAGACGTGTTTTCCGAAAAGGAGTTTTTTGCGGAATTCCGCGCCCGAACCGTCGATCTCGATGCCGATCATCAGGCCGCGGCCGCGGATCTCTTTCGGTCCGTCGGCCTTACGCAGTTCGCCGAGCAGATATTCGCCCGTGTCGGCGGCGTTCTCGACCAGCTTCTCGCGCTCCATGACATCCAGCACGGCGATGGCCGCCGCGCAGGCGAGGTGGCTGCCGCCGAAGGTGGTGCCGAGCAGTCCGGGGCGCGCCTCGAAGTGGGGCGCGATCAGCACGCCGCCGATCGGGAAGCCGTTGCCCATGCCCTTGGCCATGGTGATCAGGTCGGGACGGATGCCGGCCCACTGGTGGGCGAAGAAGCGTCCCGTGCGGCCGTAGCCCGACTGGATTTCGTCCAGCACGAGCTGGGTGCCCGTTTCGGTCGCGGCTGCGCGCAGGCCGCGCAGGAATTCGTCCGTGGGGCAGTGGATGCCCGAAACGCCCTGAATGCCCTCGATGATGACGGCGGCGAATTCGCGCGTCGCGAGCTTGGCGCGGGCCGCTTCGAGGTCGTTCAGTGGGGCGAATTCCACGTTGGGCGTCCCGTTGAACGGCGAACGGATGGAGGGGTTGTCCGTCGCGGCGACGGCGCCCGACGTGCGGCCGTGGAAGGCTTTGGAGAAGGCCAGCACCTTGGCGCGGCCCGTCTGGAACGACGCCAGCTTGAGTGCGTTTTCGTTGGCCTCGGCGCCCGAATTGCAGAGGAAAAGGCTGTAGTCGCCGTAACCCGATGCGCGGCCCAGTTTTTCGGCCAGCGCGGTCTGGAGCGAGTTTTCGACCGAATTGGAGTAGAATCCCAGCCGGGCGGCCTGCTCCGAGATCGCCTTCACGTAGTCGGGCTGGGCGTGGCCGATCGAGATGACGGCGTGTCCGCCGTAAAGGTCGAGGTACTCGGTGCCTGCGGCGTCGTAGACGAAGCAGCCTTTGCCGCGCACCGGCTCGACGGGGTAGAGGGAGTATACGTTGAATAGTGTCATGGCAAAAATTGTTTGGCATCTTGCTTCCGATTGCGGTAATCACGGCGTGCCGCCGTGTATGCAAGTCTGACCCACCCCCAAACCCCCGCCTCAGGCAGGGACTTGGTCCGCCGCATGCGGCGGAAAGCGAATCCCGGAAAGCGATTTCGTTGTTTCTAAAAAGCGGACGCTTTGAGCCGAAGCCCTTCGCCCTCGTCCAGTCCGAACATAAGGTTCATGTTCTGCACGGCCTGTCCCGACGCGCCTTTCAGCAGGTTGTCGATGACCGACACGACGTGCAGTTTGCCGTCGTATTTGGCCACGCTCAGCAGGGCCTTGTCGGTATTGACGACCTGTTTGAGATCGACGCTGCCGGCGGCGACGTGCGTGAAGAGGGCCGGGGCGTAGAAATCCTCGTACAGCCTGCGGGCCGCCGTCTCGTCGAGCGGGCAGTCGGTGTAGACGCTGGCGAGGATGCCGCGGGCGAAATCGCCGCGCATCGGCACGAAATTGACGGCTTTGCCGAAGCCGGGCTGCAGGCGTCGCAGGTTGCGTCCGATTTCGATCAGGTGCTGGTGCGTGAAGGCTTTGTAGACCGAAATGTTGTCCGTCCGCCAACTGAAGTGGGTCGTGGCCGAGGGTTTGACGCCCGCGCCCGTCGAACCCGTGACGGCCGTCACGTGCACCTCGCCCGTCAGCAGGCCCGCCGCCGCGAGGGGCAGCAGCGCCAGCTGGATCGCCGTGGCGAAACAACCCGGATTGGCGACGCGCTCCGCCGTGCGGATGCGGTCGCGGTTCAGCTCCGGAAGTCCGTAGACGAAGCCGTCGCTCTCGTCGCGGAAGTCCTGCGCGAGGTCGATGATCTTCACGCCGGCGGGAACGTCGTTCGCTTCGAGCCATTTGCGGCTCTCGCCGTGCGCCGAACAGAGGAACAGGACGTCGATCGACGCGAGGTCGCAGGTGTCGGCGAAGCGCAGTTCGGTGTCGCCCTCCAGTCCGCCGTGCACGTCGGCGATGCGGTTGCCCGCATTGCTGGTGCTGTGGACGAAGGCGAGCCGGACCTGCGGATGGTTTACCAAGAGGCGGATCAGTTCGCCGGCGGTGTAGCCGGCGCCTCCGATGATGCCTGCGCGTATCATTTCTCGTTGCGTTTCTGGACGTTATGGTAGATTTTGATCTGGTTGCCGAGGATCTTCGTGAAGCCCTTCACGTCGTCGGCCGTCCACGCCTTGTTCACCTCGCCGTATTCGCCGAAGTCGGTCTTCATCAGGTCGTAGGTCGAATCGACGCCCACGAGCGTGTAGCTGTAGGGGCGCAGGATCAGTTCGACGGTGCCCGTGACGTTGCGCTGCGACGAGACGAGCATGGCTTCGATGTCGCGCATCACCGGTTCGAGGTACTGCGCCTCGTGGAGGAACATGCCGTACCAGTTGGCGACCTGCTCCTTCCAGTAGATCTGCCACTTGGTCTGGGTGTGCTTTTCGAGCATCCTGTGCGCGGCGATGATGAGGATCGGGGCGGCGGCTTCGAAGCCTACGCGGCCCTTGATGCCGATGATCGTGTCGCCGATGTGCATGTCGCGGCCGATGCCGAACTTCGAGCCGACGGCCTCCACGGCGCGGATGGCCTCGACCTTGTCGGCGTAGGGCCTGCCGTTCACGGCGGCGATTTCGCCCTGCTCGAAGGTGATTTTCAGCCGCTCCTCGCCCGATGCGGTGATCTGGCTCGGATAGGCCTCTTCGGGCAGCGTCTGCTCGGAATGGAGCGTCTCCTTGCCGCCGATCGACGTGCCCCAAAGCCCCTTGTTGATCGAGTACTCCATCTTCTTGAAGTCGGCTTCGAAGCCGTGCTTCTTGAGGTAGTCGATTTCGTATTCGCGCGTCAGGGTCATGTCGCGCGTCGGGGTGATGATTTCGATTTCGGGGGCGAGCACCTGAAACGTCAGGTCGAAGCGCACCTGATCGTTGCCGGCGCCGGTCGAGCCGTGGGCCACGCAGTCGGCGCCGATCGACTTGGCGTATTCGATGATGGCGATGGCTTGGAAGATGCGCTCCGAGCTGACCGAAATCGGGTAGGTGCCGTTGCGCAGGATGTCGCCGAAGACCATGTATTTGATGCTCTTTTCGTAGTACTCCTGCTCGATGTCGAGCGTGGCGTGCCGCACGGCGCCCAGCTCCACGGCGCGTTTCTCGATGTTCGCAAGCTCCTCCTTGGAGAAGCCGCCCGTGTTGGCGATGGCCGTGTAAACGTCGTAGCCTTTCTCCTCCGAAAGGTATTTTACGCAAAACGAGGTGTCCAGACCGCCGCTGAACGCCAGAACTACTTTCTTCTTTTCCATTTTATATCGGTTTTATTTACTTCAGGTGAAACAGTTTCTTGAATTTGTTCTTGAAGAACATGACGTAGGGCGCCCAGCGCGACTGCGACTGCGGAGGCTCCTTCGCCGGATCGTACAGCATGCCCGTACAGAGACACATGCGCCGGTTGTTGCGCTGCAGGATGTCGTAATTGCAGCATCCCTGACAACCCCGCCAGAACTCTTCGTCCTCGGTAAGCTCCGAGAAGGTCACCGGCACGTAGCCCATGCGCGAATTGAGCTTCATCACGGGCAGCGACGTAGTAATACTGAATAACTTGGCGTACGGAAATCGTCGTCGGGCCAGCTCGAAGGTGCGTCGTTTGATACGCTCCGCGAGTCCCATATGGCGGTACTCCGGATCGACGATAAGTCCTGAGGTGGCGACAAAATCGCCGTGACCCCAGCACTCGATGTAGCTGAAACCGATTAGTTTCTCACCGTCCAGCGCCACGACGGCCTTGCCACCGGTCATTTTTGCGGCGATGTATTCGGGCGAACGTTTGGCGATGCCCGTGCCACGCTGCAATGCCGACTCGTAGATCAGGTCGCAGATACGCTGGGCGTAGTGGGCGTGCGACGAGTCGGCAAATAAGACGCTGATAGAGTTGTTATCCATTTACTTAGTTATGTGGGTAAAATTGTGTGTGAATCAGTTGTTGATGCGGAAGGCGCGCTGAACGCCCTTGATGCGCATGATCGAATGGATGAGCGTATCGACCACGCCCGCGCCGGGCACCTCGACGCTCACCGTGCCCGCGATGCAGCCGTTGGCCAGCGAGGCGAAGTTGATCGAGCGGATGTTGAGTTTCAGGTCGCGGCTGATGACTTCGGTGATGTGGTTGGCCATGCCGGTCGTGTCGGCGGCGACGATGCGCAGCGAGACGCGGAACGCACCTTCGGCCGTCGAACGCCAGCGGGCGTCGATGACGCGGTAGGGGTAATTCTCGCGCATGCGCTTGGCGTTGGGGCAGTCGCAGCGGTGGATCGTGATGCCCGAATTGATCGTCACGAAGCCGAACACCTCGTCGCCCTTGATCGGGTTGCAGCATTTGGCCAGCTTGTACTGGATCTTCGAGATGTCGTCGTCGATGACCAGCGCGTCCTGCGCCGCGGGACTCTCCTTGGCGGTGTGGACCTTGTTGCGTTCGGCTTCGGCCGCAGCGGCGCGCCGCTGCTCGTCGGCTTCGCCCGAAATATGGCGCGTGAGGATCTCCTTGATGGTCCCCAGATCGACCTTCTGCGTGGCGATCAGGGCGTAGATTTCGGTGCCTGTGCGGACTTTGAAGTATTTGACCAGATAGGCTACAGCCTCGTCGATCGTGAGCGGGAATTTCCAGTTCTTGAGCTTGCGTTCCAGCTCCTCGCGTCCCATGCGGGTATGCTTGGCCTGCTCCTCGCGCAGGAACGATTTGATCTTGTTGCGGGCCTTCGACGTGACCACGAAGTTGAGCCAGTCGGATTTGGGCGTCTGGTTCTTCTGGGTGAGGATCTCGACGATGTCGCCGTTGCGCAGCTGCTCGCGGATCGACACGGCCCGGTTGTTGACCTTGCCGCCGACGCACGTCGAGCCCAGACTGGTGTGGATGTCGAATGCGAAGTCCAAGAGCGAGGCCCCTTCGGGCAGCTTGCGCAGGTCGCCGTTGGGCGTGAAGACGAAGATCTCGCCCGAAGCGGGTTTGGCATCGAAACGCTGCGCCAGCGAGTGGGTGGTGTCTTCGAGCAGTTCGCGCAGGCGACCCAGCCAGACTTCGCTGGTCTGCGCGCCCTGATTCACCCCCTTGTAGCGCCAGTGCGCCGCGATGCCGCGTTCGGCCACGGCGTCCATGCGCTCGGTGCGGATCTGCACCTCGACCCAGCGGCCTTCGGCCGATACGGTGGTGTGCAGCGATTCGTAGCCGTTGGACTTCGGGATCGAAATCCAGTCGCGCATGCGGTTGGGGTTGGGCGTATAGAAGTCCGTCACGACCGAATAGGCCGTCCAGCACTGCGGCTTCTCCTGCTCTTTCGGGCAGTCGATGATGATGCGGATGGCGAAGATGTCGTAAACGCCCTCGAACGGCACGTGCTGTTTGTGCATCTTGGTCCAGATCGAGAAGATCGACTTCGTGCGGCTCTTGATGTGGTATTTGATGCCGAGTTTGTGCAGACGCTCCTCGATGGGGACCAGAAACCGTGCGATGAAGGCTTTGCGTTCGTCGGCGCTCTCTTCGAGCTTGGTGACGATGTGTTCGTAGTCCTTCGGTTCGAGGTATTTCAGCGCGATGTCCTCCAGCTCGCTTTTGAGACTGTAGAGACCCAGCTTGTGGGCGATCTGGGCGTAGAGGTTCATGCTTTCCCAGCTCTTCTTGCGCCACTTCTCGTGCGGGAAGATCTCCAGCGAGCGCATCACTTCGAGCCGGTCGGCCAGCTTGATGAGGATGACGCGGGGGTCTTCGGAGTAGGAGACGAGCAGGTCGCGGAAATTCTCGGCCTGCTCCTTGGCGACCTTCAGTTTCAGTTCCGAGATGTTGCACATCCCGATCGTGATGCCGACGACCTGCTCGCCGAAGCGGCTGCGGATGTCGGCGGTCAGGGCGAGGAACTCTTCGGCCGGGAGCTGTTTGTGGGCCAGACGCACCACGTCGTGCAGGATGGCCGAGATGGTGGAGTTGCGTCCGAGTCCCACTTCGGAGATCACGATTCCGGCCACGGCCGCGGCATGCGTCAGCAGGGGGCTGCCGTCATAGCGGGTCAGGGACGCAAGCTTCCCGTCGGCGTAGACCAGCGCCTCGTCCACGAGTGCCTGAGTCTGCTCCGAGAAGTTCGCGCGCACGAGCGTGCGGAGTTTTTCGTAACGTGAAAAGTCCATTTTTCCCTAACCGCATAACCTTGACGACAAAGATATGAAAAAAATTCATAAATTTGGCACATCGGACCAATACACCCGATTATGACGAAGAAAAAGGATGCTTATGTCCCGACCGTGGGGGAGGAGGTCGCCAATACGGTCACGCACGGCGTGATGTCGCTGCTGGCGCTCGTGGCGCTTCCCTTTGCGGCCGTGTGGGCCTACGCGCACGACCCCGACCGCATTCTGGCGTCGGTGTCGGTGAGCATTTTCGTGATCTCGATCTTCCTGATGTTTCTCGCTTCGACGCTCTACCATTCGATGAATCCGGCCTCGAAACACAAGGCCGTGTTCCATATCCTCGACCATATTTTCATCTACGTCGCCATCGCCGGAAGCTACACGCCGATCGCGCTGTCGGTGATCGGAGGGTGGCAGGGCGTCTTCATCACGATCCTGCAGTGGGCGATGGTGCTGTTCGGCATCTTCTACAAGTCGCTTTCGCGCAAGACGATTCCCGCCCTCAGCCTGACGATCTATCTGGTCATGGGGTGGACGATCGTATTTTTCATGCCGCTTTTCGTGCGGCAGGCGTCGACGCCGCTGCTGGCGCTGATCGCCGCGGGCGGCGTGCTCTATACGCTCGGCGCGTGGTTTTATGCCCGGCAGGGATTCCGCTACCACCACATGGTCTGGCACCTGCTGATCAATCTGGCCGTGGCGGCCCATTTTACGGGAATCGTGTTTTTTCTGTACTGAGTTGATACGGGCAGTAGGGGGAAAACGCCCCGAAACCTGAGTTACGGGGCGTTTTTGTGCTGACTCGGAGGGAGCGCATGCCGGTTTGCCTCAATGCTTGTAGACGACGTAAATATGGTCTTTCGGCAGGGCGTAAAGCCGGCGTTCGGCCTCGGAGAAGGTCGCGGCGTAGTCGATGTCCGCGGCCTCGAAGCCCGCTTCGCGCAGCCGGTCTGTGTAGTCCGCGCCGTAGATGCGGCGGTGGTCGTATTGTCCGAAGATGCGTGTCCGCTCTTCGGGATCGGTGATCGAGTCGTCCTCGTAGGTCTGTTCGTAGTCCGGTTCCACGGGCGAGAGCAGGATGCCCCAGCCGCCGGGTTTGAGGATGCGGTAGAGTTCGTGCAGCGCCCTGCGGTCGTCGGCGACGTGTTCGAGCAGGTGGTTGCAGAGGATCACGTCGACCGAATCGTCGGCCAGCGGAATCTGTTGCACGTCGAAGTGCAGGTCGGCCAGCGGGCTTTCGAGGTCGGCGGTGACGTACTGTCCCGGATGCCCCTTGAAATGGGGTTTCAGGTGGCGCATGATGCAGACTTCGGGCGCGATGTGGAGCGTGCGGGGAAAACTCGTCAGCAGGTCGGTCTCACGCGTGAGGTAGAGCCACAGCAGGCGGTGGCGTTCCAGCGACAGGCATTTGGGACAGAGCGCGTTGGCCCGTGATTGGACATAGCCGTAGGGCATGAATCTGCGGTATCTGGACCCGCAGACCGGACATTCGACACCCCGGCCTTTGTAGAACAGGCCCGCGGCGGGAACGGCCCAGCCGGCGACGCGCTGAAGGAGCGGCCGCGGCACGTGGTTGAGCATCCATTTGATAAGTTTTTTCATTGCAGGTGAGGTTTTATTCCCGCCAGTGTTCGGGGCGGTTCAGGGCGTCGGCGCATACGACCCGGCCTTTGGGACCTGAAAATCCGTCGTCGGTCAACGCCTGCGCCATCCAGTAGTCCGCATGTTTTTCCAGAATCGGATAAGGGGCCGGAAATCCCAGTTTTTCCGCTCCGGGAATGAAGCCGTGGCGCGGGTAGTACTCCTTGTGTCCGAGTACGAAGACGAGTTTCGCGCCCCGCTCCCGCAGCAGCTGCAGCCCCTCGGCGATCAGCAGTCCGCCGACGCCCTGCTTCTGGCAGGAGGGAACGACGGCGAGCGGTGCGAGGATGTAGAACAACGGCTGCTGCACTTCCGCTCCGGCGATGCGGCATCGGGTGAACAGGATGTGGCCGACGGCTTCCCCGTCGCGCAGCGCGAGCAGCGAGACGGTCGGTTCGGCAGTCGGATCGGACAGCAGCTCGGCGGTCAGCCCGGCCTCCTTGTCGTAGCCGAAGCCCTTTTTATGCACTTCGACGATCGCCGCGAGGTCGGCGGGGACGGTTTCCCGGATGACGATTTTTCCGGTCATCACGATTCCAGTATTTTGGAAACCTCCTCTTCGGCCTTGCGCAGCCGCGATTTGCAGCCGGCGATCAGCTCCGTGGCGCGTTTGACCTCGGCGGCGAGGCTGTCCACGTCCATCTCTTCGTTGCGGAAGCGGGCGAGGATCTTCTCGATCTGGGCCATCGCTTCGGCGTATGTCATCTCTTTTTTTGCCATATCTGTTTTTTGTCGTTGCGTGTTTACTGCCGCCGTTTTGGGGTTCCGGAACGGGGCGGGCTGGTGCGGTTTTATTTCGGCTCGCTGCGTTGCACGGCGCCGTGGATCGTGCCGTCGGCGACTTCGATTTCGAGGGCGTCGCCTTTGCGGACGTCGCGGGCCGACACCACGGCTTTGCCGCCCGTGCGGACGACGGCGAAGCCCAGCCGGAGGATACGTTCCGGAGAGCGGCCGGCGATCAGTTCCGCGGCGTTGTCGAGCCGTGTGGCCTGCCGTGCGAGGAAATTGCGCACCGCTTCCGGCAGCAGGGCCGAAAGGTGTTCCGCGCGGAGCCGCTGCCGCGTGAGCAGGTCGCCGCTCATCTGGCGCAGGTCGCCCGTGAGCCGTTCCAGCCGCACCTCGGAGGCATGCATGGCGGCTTTCGTGGCATCGTGCAGTTGCAGGGCCGCGTAGTCGAGCCACCCCTCGGCCTGCGTCATCCGTTCGACGAGCCATCCGGCTACGGCTGTCGGGGTTTTGAGCGCCGTGTGGGCCACCATGTCGGCGACGCTGGTGTCCTTGTCGTGGCCGATGCCGGTCAGGATCGGCAGCGGGAACTGCGCCACGTGGGCGCAGAGCCGGTAGGCGTTGAAACAGTTGAGGTCGCTGGCCGAGCCGCCGCCGCGGATGAGGACCACGGCGTCGAATTCGTCCATCCGCTCTGCGACGGCGCATAACGCCGCGACGATCGACTCTTCGGCCGCCGCGCCCTGCATGAAGGCGTCGAACAGCGTTACGTCGAAACGGTAGGGACTTTTGGCCAGCTCCTTGCGGAAGTCCTGATAACCTGCGGCGTTGGCGCTCGATACGACCGCCACGCGCTGCACCACGACGGGCATCGGCGCTTCGCGGTTCATGTCCCAGACGCCCTCTTGCTGAAGCTGGGCGATGGTTATCTGCCGCTGCCGTTCCATGTCGCCCAGCGTGTAGGTGGGGTCGATGTCGGTGATCTGGAGCGAAAATCCGTAGAGTTCGTGGTAATTGACGGCGACTTTGGCCAGAATCTTGATTCCGGCGGCGAGCCGCTGGCCGGTTTCGGCTTCGAAGTATCCTGCGATGCGGGGATAGGCCGTGCGCCAGATCACGGCGCGCGACTGGGCCAGCGGAACGCCGTTGTCGCCCCCTTTTTCGACCAGTTCTAGGTAGCAGTGGCCTGAGTAATTGACCTTTATTTCGGAGATTTCGGCGCTGACCCATACGGGCAGGGCGAAACGCTCGTGGAGGGTCTCCTTCACGAGCCGCTGCAATTGGGAAAGGGTGATATGTGAGTGCGTCTGCATGGGTTAGCGCCAGACCAGTTCTACCTGACGCGGCATCAGCTTGCCTTCGGGAAGCTGGATGTGCAGGATGCCTTCGCTCTCGACGGGCGTGCCGTTTTTGCGGGCCGGCGTCCAGCGGGGCGCTTCGGCGACGGCTTTGAGCACGCGGCGTTTGAGACGGCTGTCGGTCGATTCGAGTTCCTGAGCCACGACCGTGTCGCCTTCGGGCGTTACGGTGTAACGCAGGACGATGCGGGCGGCCGGTTCGTCGTCGCCCCACTTCACCTGCCGGGCGATGTAGCCGCTGAAGGTGGAGTCGGCGGTGAAAACGGCGGACTGGTCGTAGCGGAGCGTGACGAGCATCACCCCGTTTGCGGCTTTGTCGCCGTAGCGGGCGATGGTCTCCTCGTCGGCCGGGAGCATCTCGACGTTCTCGATGTCGTCGGGCGGGATCGACGCGATCTGCTCGGTTTCGACGCCGTTGACTATATATAAAGGCTGCTGCGCCGCAACGGGAAGCGTTGCGGCGAGAAGTGCCGATATAAACAGAAAGTATCTTTTCATGCGTTGCTTTTCCCGATAAACGGTCGCTGGGGCGGGAATATTGCCCGGCCGCAGGCGTCGTTCGGTATGTGCGAAGATAACGGTTTTGCTGCGGAACGCCAAATTTTCCAGCGATTTTCGGTCCGCAGGATGGTTTGCAGGGGGGTCTTTCCGGGTGTTGCGTGCGGAGCGGGTCTTTCGGGCCGGTTTTCGCGGGGCGGTATTTGCCGGTGCATTTGCCGGATGTCTTTTGCCGGGCCGGGTGTCTTTTCGGGCTGTCCTTGATAGCGCGTCTTGCGGGGGCTTTAGCAGGGCGGCCTTTAATTGTGCGTCTTGCGGAGGGGGCTTCGCAGAGCCGCTCTTGCCGGGCGTCTTTGGGACTGGCTGATGTTTCCGAACCCAGCGGCAGGGGCGGAACAACGATGCGGCTTTTTGTCCGGCGTGGTTTTGGACCGGGACGGCTTTTGACTGGGTGGTTTTTGTCCGGCGTGGCTTTGGTTCGGGGCGGCGTTGAACCGACATGGCTTCGGGCCGGGCGTTTGCGGATTCCGCGGCGGTCGTATGGCGACGCTACCGGATCTCCTCCCACCCGCAGCGGGCGAGGTCGGCGCAGCCGTTGGCCTTGAAGCGTACGCCTTCGGCTTCGAGCAGCTCCCGCTGCCGCGTCCATCCGGGGACGGTGCGGCCTGCGCTGTTGACGACCCGGTGGCAGGGCAGACCCGCCGGGGCTTCGGCGAGCGCGCGGCCCACCCGGCGGGCGTGGTCGGGCATGCCGACCAGCCGGGCGATCTGCTTGTAGCTGACGACTCTGCCGGCGGGGATTTCCGCCACGACGGCGTAAACCTCCGCGTCGAAGTTTTCGGGCATGCGCATGGGGCGTGCCTTGGGCGGATTAGAGTTCGCTCTCCTTCAGACGCTCGGCGTTCTCGGCCACGATCAGGTGGTCGATCACGTCCTGAATGTCGCCGTCCATGAAAGCGGAGAGGTTGTAGATCGTGTAGTTGATGCGGTGGTCGGTGATGCGGCCCTGCGGATAGTTGTAGGTGCGGATCTTGGCCGAACGGTCGCCCGTCGAGACCATCGTCTTGCGCTTCGAGGCGATTTCGTCGAGGTACTTCGAGTATTCGAGGTTGAAGACGCGCGTACGCAGCTCCTCGAACGCCTTGTCGAAGTTCTTCAGCTGGGATTTCTGGTCCTGACACTGCACGACGATGCCCGTCGGGATGTGTGTCAGGCGGATGGCCGAATAGGTCGTATTGACCGACTGGCCGCCGGGGCCAGACGCGCAGAAGATGTCCTTGCGGATGTCGTTCATCGAAATCTCGACGTCGAACTCCTCGGCTTCGGGCAGCACGGCCACCGATGCCGCCGAGGTGTGGACGCGGCCCTGCGTCTCGGTCTGGGGCACGCGCTGTACGCGGTGCACGCCCGACTCGTATTTGAGCGTGCCGTAGACGTTCTGACCCGTGACCTTGAGTACGACCTCCTTGTAGCCGCCCGCGGCGCCGTCCGAGAACGAGGTCATTTCGTAGCGCCAGCCCTTCGACTCGATGTATTTGGTGTACATGCGCAGCAGGTCGCCGGCGAAAATGGCCGCTTCGTCGCCGCCCGTGCCGCCGCGTATCTCCATGATGGCGTTCTTCGAGTCCTGCGGATCCTTGGGGATCAGCAGCAGCTTGATCTGCTCCTCCATCTGTTCGATGGCGGGTTCCAGCTCGGTGATCTCCCCGCGCGCCATTTCGCGCATCTCCTCGTCCTTGTCGTTGGCGAGGATGTCCTTGGCTTCGGCGAGGTTGGCCAGAGCCGTGCGGTAACGTTCCGAGGTCTCGATGATCGGTTCCAGCTCCTTGTACTCCTTGTTGAGCTGTACGAACTGCTTGACGTCGGCGATGACTTCGGGGTCGGTGAGTTTCTGTCCCGTCTCCTCGTATTTCAGTTTCAGGCCGTCGAGACGGCTCAAAATGGTGTTGTCTGCCATAAATGTTCGTTTTGTGCGCAAAGATACGCAATAATCGGAAAACGGCAATGCGCCGTCCGAAAAAACGGCGAAAGGGCGTCCGCATGGCGGAACACCCTTTTTGCCGGTCGTGCAGCGGTTATTTGGCGATTCCCTGCAGCCAGTCGAGCACGGTCTGCTGCCACTGCTCCTTGTATTTGAAATTCTTGCGGATGCCCCAGCCGTGGCCGCCCGTCGGGTAGATGTGCATAGAGGCCTTGACGCCGTTGTCCTTCAGCGCGTTGTAGTAGAGCGTGCTGTTTACGGGCGGGACGACGCGGTCGTCGTCCGAAAGCAGCAGCAGGGTGGGCGGGGTTTCGCTGCTCACGCGGTTCTGGAGCGAGTACCATGTGTCGGTCTCCGCACTGCGCTTGTCGCCCAGCAGGGCGTTGAACGACCCTTGGTGCGCCTTGCCTTTTTCGGCCGTGATGACCGGGTAGAAGAGGATCGAGAAGGCGGGTTTGGTGCGGGCGAGCGTCGAAGCCGAGGCGGCGAGATGACCGCCTGCCGAGCTGCCCACGATGCCGACCTTGTCCGCCGTGAAGCCCGTGGCTCCCGCTTCGAGTCCCATCATGATGCGAAGGGCCTGCTCGACGTCCTCCAGCGGCACTTCGGGGTGGCCGTTGGGCATGCGGTATTTGAGCACGGCGGCCGTGATGCCGTGTTCGGCGAACCACTGGGCCATTTCATAGCCTTCGTAATCTATGCACAGCTTTACGTAACCGCCGCCGGGGCAGATTACGACGGCCTGCCCCGTGGCTTTCTCCGGAGCGGCCGGGAAGATGTAGAGCACCGCTTCCGAAACGTCGGTGAGGCGGTTCTTTTCGGGTTCGCGTTCGGGCGTGGCGATGCCGTTGCCGTGGGGTGCGGTCTTGTTGTCCCAGATTTTCAGCGTGCGGGCCTGTCCGTAGTCTTGTGCCGTTGCGGTGCCTGCCATAAGCAGAAGTGCTGTCAAAGTCGTTGCGATTCGTTTCATGGACGTGTCGTTTTGGTGCGGATCAGATGACGATATTGATGATCTTGCCCGGCACGACGATGACCTTTTTCGGGGTTTTGCCTTCGAGCCATTTCTGCGCTTCGGGCAGCGTCACGACGTCGGTCTGCATCTGGGCGGGCGTCAGCGACGTGGCGTACTCTTTCTTGAAGCGGAGTTTGCCGTTGATCGAAACCGGGTACTCGAATGCGCTCTGCGCGAGGTGTTTCTCGTCGTAAACCGGATAGTCGGCCGTGCAGACCGAGGTGGTGTGTCCCAGCGCCGCCCAAAGTTCCTCGGCGATATGGGGCGCGAAGGGGGCGAGCAGCACGGTCAGCGGCTCGATGATCTCGCGTTTGTTGCACTCGCCCAGTTCGTTGAGGCAGATCATGAATGCCGAGACCGAGGTGTTGAACGAGAAGTTCTCGATGTCCTCGCTGACCTTCTTGATCGTCTTGTGCAGCGTGCGCAACTCCTTTTCGTCGGCCTTCTCGTCGGTGACGATCAGCCTGCCGTCGCGGTCGTAGAACAGCCGCCAGAAACGGCGCAGGAACTTGTAGACGCCGTCGATGCCGTTGGTGTCCCACGGCTTGGACTGTTCGAGCGGGCCGAGGAACATCTCGTACATGCGCAGCGTGTCCGCGCCGTAGTTTTCGACGATGTAGTCGGGGTTCACGACGTTGTAGAACGATTTGGACATCTTCTCGATGGCCCAGCCGCAGACGTATTTGCCGTCTTCGAGGATGAATTCGGCGTCCTTGTATTCGGGCATCCACGCGCGGAAGGCGTCGATGTCGAGGATGTCGTTGCGGACGATGTTCACGTCCACGTAGAGCGCCTGCGTCCGGTACTGCTCCTTGAGACCCAGCGAGACGAACTTGTTGGTGCCGACGATGCGGTACACGAAGTTCGAACGGCCCTGAATCATGCCCTGATTGACGAGTTTACGGAACGGCTCCTCCTCGCATACCACGCCGAGGTCGTAGAGGAACATGTTCCAGAAGCGCGAGTACATGAGGTGTCCCGTGGCGTGCTCGATGCCGCCGACGTAGAGGTCCACGCTGCGCCAGTATTCGTCGGCTTCCCGGCCGACGAGCGCCTGATCGTTGTGCGGGTCCATGTAGCGGAGGTAGTAGGCCGACGATCCGGCGAATCCGGGCATGGTCGAAAGTTCGTAGGGCCAGCCTTCCGGCGTCGCCCACTCCTTGACGCGGGCCAGCGGCGGTTCGCCCTGCTCCGTGGGGCCGAAGTCGGCGACGGGAGGCAGTTCGAGCGGCAGTTTGTCCTCGGCGAGCGGGCAGGCGATGTCGTTCTTGTAGTAGATCGGGAACGGCTCGCCCCAATAGCGCTGGCGCGAGAAGATGGCGTCGCGCAGGCGGTAGTTGATGCGCTTGCGGCCCAATCCGCGCCGCTCGATTTCGTCGAACATGAGACCGATCGCCTCTTTTACATCCTTGCCGTTGAGGAAATCCGAGTTGATTACTTTGCCCGATTTGGCGTCGTACGACTCCTGTGAAATGTCGCCGCCCTCGACTACCGGAACGATCTCCAGCCCGAAGTGGCGGGCGAAGGCGTAGTCGCGCGAGTCGTGCGCCGGAACGGCCATGATGGCGCCCGTGCCGTAGCCTGCCAGCACGTAGTCCGAAATGTAGATCGGAATGGCTTTGCCGGTGAAGGGATTGACGGCGTAAGAGCCTGTAGACACGCCGCTTACACGTTTCGTCTCGGCGATGCGTTCGCGTTCCGAGCGCTTCTTGGCCTGACAGATGTATTCCTCGACGGCGGCCCGGTTTTCGGGCGTCGTCAGGCTGCCAACCCACTCGTGTTCGGGGGCGATGACCATGAAGGTGACGCCGAAGATCGTGTCGGGGCGGGTGGTGAATATTTCGAGTTTCCGGTCCGAATCCTTGATGTCGAAGAAGACCTGAGCGCCTTCGGAGCGGCCGATCCAGTTGCGCTGGATCTCCTTCAGGGAGTCGCTCCATGCGAGTTTGTCCAGTCCGTCGAGCATGCGCTGGGCATAGGCCGTCACGCGCAGAAGCCACTGCTTCATGCGCTTCTGCTCGACCGGATAGCCGCCGCGGACCGAAAGTCCGTCGTGCACTTCGTCGTTGGCCAGCACGGTTCCCAGTTTCGCACACCAGTTTACCATCGTGTCCGCGCGGAACGCAAGGCGGTAGTTCTGCAGCGTCTGCTCCTTCTCGGCCTCCGACATGGCGCGCCACTCTTCGGCCGTGAAGTGCAGCTCCTGCGTGCAGGCGACGTTCAGCCCTTCGGTGCCGTTCCGCTCGAAGGCCGCAGTCAGCTCCTCGATCGGGCGGGCCTGCTGCCTGTCGTTGCAGTAGTAGGAGCCGAACATTTTGAGGAACGCCCACTGCGTCCATTTGTAGTAGCCCGGATCGCAGGTGCGGACTTCGCGGTCCCAGTCGAACGAGAAGCCGATTTTGTCCAATTGCTCGCGGTAGCGGGCGATGTTCTGCTCGGTGGTGACGGCCGGATGCTGGCCCGTCTGGATGGCGTACTGTTCGGCCGGAAGGCCGAAGGCGTCGTAGCCCATCGGATGCAGCACGTTGAAGCCCTTCTGGCGCTTGTAGCGCGAGTAGATGTCCGAGGCGATGTAGCCCAGCGGGTGGCCCACATGCAGGCCGGCGCCCGACGGATAGGGGAACATGTCCAGCACATAGAATTTGGGCCGCGACGGATCGGTCTCGACCTTGTAGGTTTTATCCTCCTGCCAGCGGCGCTGCCACTTGGACTCGATCTCCTTGAAATTGTACTCCATGATATAGCTCGGTTCTGATTTGTCGCTTTGTTGCGGATTTCCCGCAAAGATAGGAAAAAATGTTTTACAGGGTGCAAAAGGGTGTGAAAAAAGGCGCTCCTGCGGGGAGCGTCTCCGGGTGCGGCGGCGGATGCGGATTTCCGCAGCCGTTTTGCCGGACGCGGACGGGCGTTGCCGTGTCGCGGCGGTGTCGTGCTGTACCGCTGTCGCGCTGCTCTGCTGCTCTTCCGCTGCGTGGAGCTGGGGTGGGCTGCTGTCTTGCTGCGCCGGCGTCGTGCCGGCGCAGGGTGTAGCCGACGCGGCGCGACGGTCTCTTGCGGGCGGTTAATTGATCAGGATGCTCGTCACTTTGGCGTCGGGGTTGAAATCCTGCGCCGAGATGCGCGGGGTGACGCCGCCGGCGTGCGCTTTTCCGAGCTTTTCCCGGCTTTTCCCGGCCTTCTTCGCCGAGTCCCGAAACTCTGTATGTCATGCCGTTGAGGGTGATGACGAGCCGTCCGTCGTTGTCGGTCTGGGAGATGCCGCCGTTTTCGAAAAGGTGTTTTACGTCCGTTCCCGGCGCGATGCCGTCCGTCGATCCGACTCCCGGTCCGAAAATTTCGATCGATTCGATTTCGTCGCCGTACGCCCGCGCCTCCATGACCGGCTCCCCGGCCAGCGTGAAGCGCAGTACGGTCTCTCCTGCGGGAGTCCGGTCGGTCGTGAATGCGTCGTAAAGCCCCGGATGCGACGCCGGGATCTGCGCGGCGGACATGGTGAGCAGGACCGGTCCCGCGCCGAGCGGATTGGCTGTGAAAAGGGGCTGGCGGCGGCTGTCGCAGGCCGAAATGCAGAGCGCCGCCAGTGCGAACGCAAAAGTCGTGAGGAGTCGTTTCATGCTTCGTTCGGAATTTTTGCAAATATAGCGAAATCGGCCGGATGGCCGCGATGCCGCGGTCGGTGCGTGCCTACGCCCAGAACGGATGTAAGCCGATGATAAATAGCCGGTTGTTGATTTGTATATAAGTAAAAAGTTATATGTTTTCTATTTGTATCAGTAAAAAGAATTGTAAAACGGCTGAAATGCAGGAAAACAGCGAAAAAAGATGCTCATATATATTGTAATTCCGAAAAAATGCGTACCTTTGCAGTCCATTTTGGACAATGGAGATAGATTTTTTAACAATTAAAAGGACAGTTTAAGAAATGCCAACTATTCAACAGTTAGTGAGAAACGGTCGAGTTCGCATGGAGGATAAGAGCAAATCTTCGGCACTCGCCGCGTGTCCCCAGCGCCGAGGCGTATGTACCCGCGTGTACACCACGACCCCGAAAAAGCCTAACTCGGCTATGCGTAAGGTAGCACGTGTAAGATTGACCAACGGCAAGGAGGTCAACGCCTATATCCCCGGAGAAGGCCACAACTTGCAGGAGCACTCCATCGTGCTTGTCCGCGGCGGTCGTGTGAAGGACCTCCCCGGTGTACGTTATCACCTCGTGCGCGGCGCGCTCGACTCGGCAGGCGTGGACGGCCGTCGTCAGCGTCGCTCGAAGTACGGTGCAAAACGCCCCAAGGCCGGTAAATAATCACAAGAAACATTAATTTTAGACAATTTTCGAATAAACAATGAGAAAAGCTAAGCCAAAAAAGCGAATTCTACTTCCGGATCCGAAGTTCGGAGACGTGTCCGTGACCCGTTTCGTGAACAACCTTATGCTGGATGGTAAGAAGAGTATTGCCTACACCATTTTCTACGATGCGTTGGAGCTGGTGGGCAAGAAGATGAAGGATGCTGATAAATCTCCGTTGGAAATCTGGAAACAGGCCCTTGAGAACATCACACCCCAAGTCGAAGTGAAATCGAAGCGTATCGGCGGTGCGACGTTCCAAGTTCCGATGGAGGTTCGTCCGGAGCGCAAGATTTCTATTTCCATGAAAAACCTTGTCCTCTATTCCCGCAAGCGCGCCGGCAAGACGATGGCAGATCGACTCTCAGCAGAGATAATGGATGCCTTCAACCAGCAGGGCGCCGCCTTCAAACGTAAGGAGGAGATGCACCGCATGGCCGAGGCCAACAAGGCATT
>CEAA01008562.1_pt1 | contig 44926 bp, 25 predicted proteins | sample 557551 | NCBI WGS metagenome assembly CEAA01 (sample SAMEA3182115, study PRJEB8094) | gut metagenome | biome: human; feature: gut; material: Stool; isolation source: human stools | place: Canada | collected 2013-06-11
TGATCGTCAGTTAACAAGGGTGATTGTCCGACCGGATCATGTACTTAATAATACAGGGGCCGCATTTGATCCAGTCAAAATCGAGGCGGACAGTAAAGGACGCATCTATATTGCGACAAACAGCATCACTCTTGGATTGATGGTATTTAATGAGGATGGAAGCTTTTCGCATTTCTTCGGTGCCAATGAGGTGCTATCCACTACGCAGGCATTTATTAAGGCTTTTCGCAAGCTGTTTCTTTCAGTTGCTCAGTTAGATTTGGTCGAACAGTCCACGCCGGTTTCGATCCTGAACATGGATTTTGATGCAGATGGTTTTTGCTACACGGTCTCTCCGTATCGCGACACAGACAGCAAGGCTGCTGTCCCCGGCCTCTTACGAAAGCTCAATTACGAAGGCAACGATATTCTGGACAGCCAATTGATTTTCGGCGATATCGAAGAAGCCGAATTAAATAAAACGCATTTTTCCGACGTGGATATCGATCAGAATGGATTCATTAATTTGCTTGATCAGACACGCGGCCGGATTTTTCAATACACGGATAGCGGGATGCTGCTGGCGGTCTTTGGAGCAAATGGAGACCAGAACGGTTGCTTTTCCTATGCTTCAGCGATCGAATCGATGGGAAGCGGAATTCTGGCTGCAGATAAGAAGAAAAACTGTATTTTCCTGTATTCGCCGACGGAATATATTCAGACCGTGCACAGTGCGGTATTAAAAATGAACGAAAACGATTTGAATGGTTCCCAAAACGAATGGGAGCAGTTACTCAGGATGAATAGCAATAATTATCTTGCCTATAAGGGACTAGGGCGTATCGCCGACTATCGCGGCGATTATCGGCAGGCGATGGATTATTTCAAGCTGGCCTATGCGCAGGAGGAATATGCTCTCTCATATCAGCAGCTCCGACAGAAATCGCTTGAAAATCATGCCCTTTGGATCGTATTCGGTGTTGTTGCGCTTTTAGTTGCTGCGATTGTCGGCGTGAAAAGACTTGCCCGTTATCTGGCTGTTGCTCCGGCTAATCAGGCGTATTCCCGTCTGGAAAGCCGCAGCGGTATGCCGCTGTATGTATTACGTCATCCGGTAGACGGCTTTTCACAGTTCAAACGGCGCCATATTGGTTCGTGGTCATTGGCGGCGGTTATTGTTTTCCTCTGGCTGGTAGCCAGCGTGACGGAATACTATGGAACGGGATTTGCATTTGCCATAAATCGGAATGTGGATTTCAATATGGCGATACGTGTGGCCGTAACGGTTGGCGTATTTGCCGCGTTTGTCCTTTCAAACTGGATTGTATCAATCATCCTTGATGGCAATGTCTCTCTCAAGGATATAACAGCGACGGCGGCGTATAGTCTCATTCCATATATCCTGTCGCTTTTTCTGAAGGTTGGCCTGACAAATGTTCTCATTCCGGCGGAAAGCGTTTTTATTGACATCCTGTTGATAGTCGGTTTACTCTGGAGCGGCGTTTTGTTGTTCCTTGGTCTGATGACGATTCATGAATTCTCTGTGGGAAGGACGATATGGTCTTTGCTGTTGACGCTGGTCGGTATGATCATCATCGTGTTTTTAATTATTCTTCTGTACAGCTTGGTTCGTCAGCTGGCCGATTTTATTGTTTCCGTATACAAAGAGTTTCGGTTCCGCAGTTGAGGTGAGTATATGAAAAAAATCGGGCGAAAAGTTCTGTGTATGCTTGTGGCTGTTGTGATGGCCTTTCTTCGAATTACCCCCGTGCATGGAATTGACGGTCCGACAGATGCGGCCGACACGGCGGCGGATGAGGTGAATGACACCGGGGTGGATACGTCCGCTGTTGAGAATGATCGGATGCGTCTGACGGTTGATATGGGAAATGGAACATTTTCTCTGCTGGATAAGGAGAATGGGAAGACATGGCACAGCGTACCTGAAAATCCCAATGCGGATAAGATCAGCATCGGGATTATGCGCACCAATGTGCGGTCACATATACTGATGGAGTACATAAACCGCGAGGATGAAAACACCGATCAGCTTACACAGACGACAAACAGCTATATTCAGTGCGAGAGCGAAGAGACAATTCAGGTTACCAAGCAGTCTGATGCCTATCGTGTCGAATACACGTTTCAGGAGCTGGGTATCCGCATCCCATTGGTCTATACGTTGAAAGAGGATTGTCTTCAGGTATCGATCGATGTGGCGGGAATCGATGAGGGAAATGAAAACCGCATTGTTTCTATCGCTCTGCTGCCGTATTTTGGAGCAGCCGATCAAACGGTAAACGGTTATTTGTTTATCCCGGATGGCTGTGGTGCTGTGGCTGAGTTTAATCGGAACATCATCCCACTGAAAGCCTATGAAAAAATGATCTATGGTTCAGATTTGGCGCATTCGGCCGAACGGCAGACTTCCAAGGAAATGGACATCCGTCTCCCCGTCTTTGGCACGGTGCAGGACAACGGGGCCGGCTTAATGGGCGTGATAACGGAAGGCGACGGAGCGGCTTCGATCCATGCGGAAACCGGCAGCGCTAAGGTTAACTACAATTATATTTATAGCAAAATGATCCGAAGGATTTACTCGATCGAGAAGTCGTTGTATGTGACGAACAAAAAAAATGATATTTCCACAATCACCTATACGGACTTTGGAACTGACCATTATACCGTGTGTTATTATCCGTTATCCGGGGAAGATGCCTCTTATTCCGGAATGGCGGCCGTCTATCGGGATTTTCTGGCTGAGACTTACTCCATGCAGCCGAATAAGGTTGAACACACGCTGTCTCTTAAGGTTTACGGTGCGCTGGAGGAGCAGAAGAATTTCTTAGGAATTCATTACTACAAGAAGCAAGCGCTTACACGTTTTGATGAACTGCAGAACATTCTGAAGGATCTTCAAAAAAACGGTGTGGATGATCTCAGTATTCAATTGTTGGGTTGGACCGGGAACGGTGTGTATAATCGCAAGATTTCAACGGACTGCAAGCCTCTGCGTGTCTTGGGAGGTAAACAATCCTTTGCACAACTGTCCGATTATATACGCGAACAGGGGTTCGCTCTGTATCCAGATGTGGATCTTCTAACATATACAAAAGGTGGCAACAGGATCTCCGTGACATCGGACAGCGCCAAGGCACCAAACGGGGATAATGCAAGGCAATACGCCTATTCGATCGTAACGCAGGAAAAGAGAAATACGATTGATCCTTGGTATTTGCTCCGTCCGCAAAAGATCTCCTCGGTATTTTCCGGCTTTCTCCGACAGGCTCAAAAAACAGGAGTCACCGATATATCCTTTTCCGGCATAGGTTCCATGCTCTATTCGGATTTTAAAAAGAGTGACGGAACATACCGGGTTGAAAGCTTGTCCATAATCCAGAAATCGCTCGATCAAGCTGAGAAACAGCAAGGGAGAATAGCTGTCAGCGGCGGCAACGCCTATACGCTTCCATATGTCGACCGTGTATTTGAAGCGCCAGCGTTTTCTAGCGGTTATGATATTTTTTCTTACGATGTCCCGTTTTATCAGATGGTTTTGCAAGGCTATGCCAGCTATACATTACCACCGGTCATACAGTCAGGTGAGCAGAAAACAATGCTTCTTAAGGCGGCAGAAACCGGCAGTGATCTTCTGTATGCGTGTATTGCAGGAGATTCCTATCGTCTTCGTGAAACGAGGCTCTCTACTATGTACAGTGCAGGCTACGACCTGTGGAAATCACCGGCGATAGATGCCTATGCGTCTTTGAAGGAGTTGTATGTGCGGACAGGCAGCAGTGTAATCGTTCATCACGAACGTCTGGCAGAGGAACTTTATCGTACAACCTATGATAACGGTGTGCAGGTACTTGTGAACTACTCTGCAAATTCCACAGAATACGCGGGTCAAAAGATTGATGGCGAAAGTTTTGTCATGAGTAAGGCGGCGGAATAATATGAAAAAATCATTATCAAAACCGCGCATCACTTTAAAAGGGCGTGACGCCATTTATGCACGCGTATTCATGCTGCCCTTTTATTTGGGTTTTATTCTTTTCTCGGTGAAGCCTTTGATCGAGACGTTTATCTTTATCTTCAACAGTGTTTCGATCCGATACGGCGGCTATGACATGACCTATACGGGAATAAAAAATCTAAATAAGATTTTTAACGAGGATCCGGATTTCCTGTTAAACCTTTTTACTACAGTCGGAAATATGCTTTGGCAAGTACCGTCCATTTTGTTCATATCGCTTTTTCTGGCACTTCTGATCAATTCGAAATTTCATGGATGCGGCCTTGTAAGGGTAATATTTTTTCTGCCGGTTGTTGTCGTTTCCGGTGCGGTTATCACGATCATCCAAAACGACGTGGTCGCTAGCGCGGCACTTAGCGGCGGCGTAGTTGCTGGCGGCAAGATAGAATACGACGTCGGCATCGAGCAGCTGCTGGTGGATGCCGGTATGAACGCAAAAGTTGTTTCTTTTTTTACGACGCTGGCAAACAGTATGTTCAATATGCTTTGGAAGAGCGGTGTGCAGATCGTTTTGTTCCTAGCCGGGCTACAAAGTATTCCGGCCTCACTTTACGAAGCTTCTTCGGTGGAGGGGGCGACAAAGCTGGATGACTTTTTCAAAATTACGCTGCCCATGTCGCTTCCGATCATGCTGGTGAACACGGTATACACGATTGTAGATTCGTTTACGGACGCGAATAATAAGGCGATGAATCAAGTGATGGTCGCCGTGACGGAACTTGATTTTGGCAGCGGCGCAGCGATGGCCTGGGCGTATTTTGTGCTTATCAGTATTTGCATCGCAGCTGTGGGGCTTATTTTCTTAAGGCTAAATAAAAAATACTTTTAGGAGGCGCGTCTGGGTGAAAAATTCTTTAAATGCATATCATGCCAAACGCGTCGGCGTTCGCATCTGTGTTAGTATTGTACGTTTTGTTTTCGTTTCCTGTGTTTGTTACTTGTTCCTCTTTCCGCTGTTGTATCTGCTGATCGCTTCTATCCAGACGCCGGAATCACTGAAAGATCCTTCGGTCGTGTGGATACCACGTGAGCTGACTGCCCAGAACTTCGCGCGCGCTGCTGAGATGCTGGATTTTGGACGGTCATTTGCCTTGACGGCCGCGATCGCTGTTTTCGGTACACTGGCGACCCTGTTCTCTTGTGCGATGGCCGGATATGCCTTGGCACGATTTGAGTTTTTGGAAAAAAGGCTGGCCTTTGCTTTGGTGCTGATACTGATTATCATACCGCCTCAGACGACTTCTATGTCGGTATTCCTGAACTTCCGCTTTTTTGATCCGCTAGGTATCATTTCAGCCTTTGAACCGCTGACGGATATCGACAGCTTGAATCTGATAGGCTCTCCGGTGTCTATCATCCTGCCAGCGGTTTTTGCCAGCGGTATCCGTTCCGGTTTATCGATCTTTATTTTCCGTCAATTCTTTCTTGGACAGCCAAAGGAGCTTGAGGAGGCGGCCAAGATTGATGGCTGCGGCGTGTTCGGCATATATGCCCGCATCATGCTGCCGCTGGCTACACCAGCGATTATCACGGTTGCGGTCTTCTCCTTTGTCTGGTATTGGAACGATTCTTTCTTCAGTTCGCTGTTCTTTACCGACGATTTGAAGCCGCTGGCGGCGCAAATCGCACTGCTGCGCAATACCTTTCTCGCCGACTCAGGTAATGTATTGTTTTCAGCACAGGAGAGCAAGGCTATCCTTGCGGCGGCCGGTTTGCTGTCCATTGCCGCACCGCTGTTCGTTTATCTTATCATACAGAAGCAGTTTTCCGAAAGTGTAGAACGCACGGGGATTGTGGGCTAAGGTTTTAACAGTTGGGCTGTTGAAATACATAACTAAGAAAGGATCATGACTATGGGAAAGAAGATTATTAGTGCATTCGTACTTGTGGCAATGCTCGGTTCTTTGGTTGCCTGTCAGGGCAATAAGAATCCAGATGACGGAACGAGCACAGTATCAAACAACTCGACGGCTAATATTTCAGGCAGCGAATCGGCAGTTTCCGAGGGGATGTCCACAGAGTCAGAGAACGGGGATAATAATTCCGAAACGAATGCTACGACCAGCGGTCAGACAAATTCCGGCAGCAATGGGTCTGGCAATTCGAAAACGACAACTATCAAGCCTCCGACGGCGAATATCAAACCTCCGACGCAGCCGACGGTAGAAAAATCTCAACTGGAAGGTAAAAATTATGGCGGCAAGACCTTTAAGTTTCTTTATTGGTATTCGCCGGATGATATTGTCAAGCGCAAGGTCGCGGCGTTTAATGAAGCGCACAACGCGAACCTGACGATTGACGTTGTGCCGGCAGAAATGAACGAGACTGTCGCCAAATCGATCGCCAGCGGCACGCCATACGATGTGATCGCCAACCACGGTCGGTATTTCCCGCAAACAATCTTTGCCAATCTTTACGAGCCTCTGGAAGGGCAAATCGCCAAGCAGGATATGTATGATGCCTCTAATCCCGAGCGTTGGGGACTGAGCAAGGCGGTATGCGATGCTTTTGCGTGGAACGGTCGTTACTATGCGCTTGGCAGTGCGAAAAGCGTGTATCCATATGTGCTTTACTATAACAAAAAGATGTTTAAGGAGGCCGGACTGGACGATCCCTGGGAGCTGTATCAGAAGGGGCAGTGGACATGGGAAAAGTTCCTCGAGATGGCCTATATGGTCACCGATGTGTCCAACAACCAGTTCTTTTTCCATAACGATGAGCTGATGAACTGGTTGTGCCTGAACACCGTTTCCGGGATCACGCTTAAGGACGGTGTGCTGACCGAAACAATGACAAATGCCGACTTTGTATCCGCTGTCACGCAGTTCCAGAAAAACCTGACAGGAGAAAACCCGATATCGATGTTCGCCTCTGGCGGGGATCCATTTAAATCGGGGCGTGCTTATACCTCGATGCAGGTGACGGATGCATATAAGCAACTGGCCAACAATGTGCGCACCTCCAGCGCCTTTGGCCGTAAAGTGGAAAATCTGGGCACCGTTCCGATGCCGTATGCCCCGATGAACAAGAGCAAGAAGTATCCCGGCCATGCACCGCAGGGCTACAGCGCGACCAAGGGTGCCGATCCGTCGGTGGCGGCGTGCTATGCACTGTTTGAGAGCCGTTACACAGATGTCAAGGGGAGCGGCTATCAGCTGCCGGTCGAGGTGCGCAACGAGATCGATAAGCTGTTTGCCATGAACGGCTATCTGCCTTATGTCGGTTTCAAAAACTCCAGCGGCTATGGCTACAGCAATATCGTAAACGAAAAGATTGCACATGAGATCGCGGGTGGCGCGGATGTCAATGCGACGATCAATAACTATCGCAACGAGGTCAACCGCCTGATTGAGGAAACGCTCGATAAAGCATCCGAATTGAAATGAGTTCATTCACAGAAAGGTTGGGCTACGATTTATGAAACGTATTGCCGCTATCAGTACGGCAGTGTTGCTGCTTCTGTCTGCAACATCATGCCAAGGGCGCAAGCCCCCCAACGAATCTGCGGTCAGCATCGACAGCTCGGTGATTGTCGAACCGACCGGCATTTTGCCGGAATCCTCTGACACGGCCCAATCGTTTACAGAGGATAGCGGAGGAAATTCTACGGGCAACCCTAGCGTTCGGCCCTCGACCGGATCAGGCAGCGGACAAAAGCCAAGCAACAGCTCTACGACATCGAGTAGCCAAATCGGCAAAGACGATCCAAAGCTATGGTCGAACGCCGCTCTAACCCCTCCTGGCGATAAATATGATGTGCCGAACATTCAACGTTCCGGCGCAAATGCCCCGGTTATCGCCCAACTGAGCAAGCAGGTCTCGCCCGGTAGCAGCGTGACGGTGTCCGGCAGCGGATTTTCCGCTGCCGGAACCAAGGCGTATGTGTTCGCACAAAACGGCTCGGCAGCGGGCAAGACATATGAAGCGTCGATGAAAACCGTTGATGATAATACGATGATCGTCACGGTTGACGCGTCGCTTAAGTATGGCATCTATGGCATTTATGTAAAGAATGCGAACGGCACCAGCAACCTCGCCTATGTGAACCGCCCGCTCGTCTGGTGGGTTGGCATGACAGCGGTGAATTCGGGTGATGAGTTCAGCCTGTACGGGGAAAACCTGACCACCGGAAACGGCAGTTCGACAAACGCGTATCTCGTCAACGACGAGGGCGGATGGCGTAAGCTGGAGGTGCGTTTTGCGGATCCATACAAGGTGACGGTCAAGATCCCAACCGGATTGGCGAACGGCAAGAAATATACGGTACGTCTGCACAACGGCCACGGCGGTCAGCAGGGCTGGGCGGACGCCACAGAAACGATCACCTATTATGCCGCCAGGGTTAATGCCTTTACGGGCAAGACACTGAATGTAACCGCCTACGGCGCCGATCCGGCCAATGCGGCCAACGACGACAGCGCCGCACTCCAGAAAGCGATCAATGCGGCGTCAGACGGGGACACCGTCTACTTCCCAGCTGGAACATATCTGTGCAAATCGTCTATCACCGTGCCGGTCGGTATCCGTCTGAAGGGCGACGGGGCAGAGAAAAGTAAGATCGTCATGGGCTCCGCACTGAAAGATACCAGTATCTTTAAGATCGAGGTCGGCCCCACGGAAATTTCCAGCTTAGGTTTTGAGGATGTCAGTACAACTAAACAAATTAAGGCCGGATTCATCGATTATTACGGCGATATGACGGTCAGCGAAAGCGCCAATCTGTATATTCATGACTGCCGTTTTGTGCAGGGTACCCGTGCTAATATGCGATCCAAGTATGCGGTGATCCAGGCGCGTGCCGCAGCCAGCGTCGTGATCGAAAACAACTATTTTGAGGCCACCACGGTTATGTTCACCTCGTCTATGCAGAAGTTGATCGTCCGCAACAACGAGATATGCGGTGTATTCTATTGCGGGAAATACTACGATCAGAACACGTTTCTGATCTGGGATACCGAGATGTTCGACGCGTCGAACAACAAGATCTATGGCAAGGATCTGCTGACGGATAACAGCGGTGAACTCAGTTCTAACGATTTTACGGTCGGACGCTCGTTTGCCATCCAGGGCTTTAACCGTAATCAGTATATCTCACATAATACGATCACGCGGGCAGGCCTGCCGAACGACAATGCGGGTGAGCAGATCATGCTGGAGGGTATTGAAGATTTATATTTCGGAAAGATCACGTCCGCAACCGAAACCACTATAACTGCACCGTATGTGAAAGCACTGAAGAAAAACTATATCGTCACGATTGTTAAGGGGAAAGGCGCCGGGCAAACCCGCCATATTAAGACGGCTAAGAACAAGAGCATCACGTTGTCTGAACCATGGGTGATTGTGCCGGACAACACCAGCACCATCCTGATTACAGCCGGTTTTGATAACTATGCGATCCATGCAAATACGATCGACGGCTTTAAGAATCATAACAAGGCGTATACGGCCACCTGCGGTGTGCAGGTGTACGGTAATACGCACAACACCTTTATTACAAACAACACGTTCAAAAACATGGTTAACGGCGTGTGCCTGACCTCGCATTTCCAGTGTGACGGCAAGGTGGAGATGACAAACGGCGTCTATTGGACGACCGTGGACAACAACAAGATCGAGGATTGCTCGGTCGGCATCAAGTTCAAGCTGTCGCATATGATCGCACAAAATGCAGACGAGATCGCCATGTATACCAGCTATGGTGTGACGATACGAGGCAATGAGTTCAAAAACATGATGGACTTCGACTTCGATAGTCGCCGAACGCTGGGCGGTGTCGGGATCGAGCTTGGTACGCGAATGTATACCTATACGAACGTTCAGCCGACAGTCACATGGAACGGCGCATGGGAAAATGCCTCGCTGATCGAGAACAACCGCTTCATTAACTGCGCAAAGCATAACATCATCCTTTGCCGTCATCAAGGGAACACCGTATTACGCGGCAATCAGGCTTCTGGCCCAGTGACGGAAATCGTTGATATTGAAAAACCGGGCTACGCTCCGATCCATATGAATTGAGTCTACGGGACGGAGTAAAAAAGATGGTAGATGCTCCTGCCAGAAAATATCAGGAGGGGGGAAAACAAAAAGGCATTCCTTTGGCGAGCACTGCAATGCACATTTTAAAACGAAAAGGAGAGTTACCTGTGAAAAAGTTCTTGTCTATCGCATTATCTGTGGCACTGATGATCACGGCGCTGTGTTCCATTGGTTTGCTCGCGTCAGCGGAAGAAGATGCTTACGGTACAAAAGAGGATGGCATGAACGCCGGCAGAGGCCAGATTCAGAACAACTATGAGCCTCTGGAAGAGCCGAAGAACCTCGATTTCTCCGAGGGCCTGCGTTACTGGACGAACATCGATGCCGGCGTTAAGGCGGACTATGCCAGCACGTCTGTTTCGCTGCACAACGAGAACGGTTTTGACTATATCAAGATGAATGGCAAAAATCCCGTGAATCTGGGTATCGTCTGCTATCCGTTCTATCTTGGCGATACTATTAAAAACGGCGACCGCGTAGCGCTCCTCTTTGATTGGCGCGGTGAAAAGCTGGATGCCCGCATTCATCTGCGTCAGGCGAGAGTTGCTGACACATGGGTAACCTCGAACGATGCTACGGATTTGATTACGGCGGAAACGGCTGATGGCTGGAACACAGCGGTCAGTCCTGCACAGGGCGTATGTACAGTTAAACAGGATGATAAAGCAGCATGTTATGTCGTATATATTCAGGAAACCAACGAAGAGGTCGAAAACGCCTCCACGGTCGAGATAAAGAATATCCGTGTGGTCAAGACCAACGAGGATTCCTCCAAATTCTGGGATCTCAAGACCGGTGAGGAGATCACCGTTTCTCCTGCCGGACCCGTCGAACCCGCCGATCCCTATGGCACATTTGATGAGGGCATCGATGCCGGCCGTAATGTGCTCAATAGCACTTATGAGAAGATTGAGGGGCCGCATAATCTGGATTTCTCCGAGGGTCTGCGCTATTGGTCGTGGTTGGCTCCGGCCGGTGTGACGGTCACTAAGACCACCGATATCGGCTCGATCCACAAAGCGGATGGCTATAACTACATTAAGCTGAACAAGGCCAACGCGCAGTATGCAGGCTTTGCTTCGTATCCGTTCACCCTGAATAATTTGACGAAAGAGGGCGACTATCTCGCCATCATCTATGAGTGGCGCGGCGAGAGCAGCGATTTTATGGTGCATATGCGGGAGGAGCGCAAGGGCGGCCAAGGCGACTGGGTGACCGACTCTTATAACACTTTGTATAATGCCGCCACCACTGACGACGGCTGGAACACGAGTGTGATTTCGGCTATGAAGGGACTCGCTGCAGGCGAAGCGGAGCCTTACTATTATATCGGCATTCAGACTAACACGCCCCTTAACGACTGTGACACCGAATTCCGCAATCTGCGCCTTGTCCGGACGAACGGCCTTGGCGAGGACAGCACCAAATTCTGGGATCTCAAGACCGGCGAGGAGATCGTACTCAAGATGGATGGCGAGGAACCTGAGAACCCTGACAATCCTGAAAACCCGAGCAACCCGAGCACATCGAGCGACCCGAGCACTCCTAGCAACCCGAGCACTCCTAGCAACCCGAGCACGCCGGATACGCCCGATGCTCCCGACACGCCGGAGACCGGCGTTGCTCTGGCTGTGTGGCCGTTTGTCGCGACGATTGCCGCCGCCGGCGGGGCTGGCCTCCTGCGGAAAAAGAAATCCTGACGCGGTTGTACAAATTGGTTTTTCTGACTGAAGGATAATGTTCGAATCCCCCCGGCACCGTTTGTGGCCCGGATGCCGGGGGGAAATTTTATATGCGGGTATGAGGGATACTGCCATGATAAACAAAACGTGGAGGATCGAGGAAACCGAATTCGACAAAACGGCGATCGAGCAGAATGGCAGCCGCTTTTTGGTAGCCAACGGATACATGGGGTATCGCGGCACTCTGGAAGAGTTCCGTGCGCCGCAGCTGACGGCGCTGAATCTCGCCGGCCTGTTTGATCGCAATGGAGACTCCTGGCGTGAATCGGTCAATGCACCGAATCCACTTTATACATATACCAGGATCGGCAAGGAAAAGCTGGATGTACTTTGTTTGCCGATCCGCACACACCGTCAGCAGCTTGATTTTTTTCACGCGCTCCACAGCCGTGAGACGGTGTTTGTTTTGCATGACGGCACGGCGGTCAGCGTGCGCGCCGAGCGCTTTGCAAGTCTGGCCGATGAACATATTCTGGCTATGCGCTATGAGGTGACGGCCGATACAGATGTTGTTATCGAACTCAAAACCGGCCTTGACGGCTGTATCTGGGATATCAATGGCCCTCATCTGAATGAGGGGCTCTACCATTTTGCGGATAACGTGAGCCGCTGGAATTTCCGGACATTGGAGAATCGGATTCCTCTCTCGGTTTACGAAACGATATGTATGGACGGCGCTGCCTGCAGTGCGGCGAAGCAGGAAAATGGCTGCTGGCTGCATACGCTGCGAGGCAGCCGGTCGCTCGTTATTGAAAAGATCTGCGCTGTGTATTGGGGAGAAGATACGGTCGCGGCAGATCGGGCGTTTGCAGCTGCGGCAGCTTTAGGCTATGAAGGTTTGCGCGCGGCGCACTGCCTGGCCTGGGAGAAAGTCTGGGATCGTGCAGACATTACCATTGATGGTGATAATGAAGCTCAGTTCGCGCTGCGGTACAGCCTGTATCATCTGAACGCGATTGCTCCGCGCGGGGGCGGACGGTGTGGTATACCGGCGCGCGGCCTTTCCGGCCAGGTATATAAGGGCGCATCCTTCTGGGACACCGAGATGTTCATGCTGCCGTTTTTTGATTTTACCGATCCCGAGGTCGCCCGCCGCTTGGTACAGTATCGCATCCATACGCTCCCCGGCGCGCAGCGCAAAGCGGCCGAAATTCACTGCGGCGGTGCTTTTTATGCCTGGGAGAGTCAGGAAACCGGCGACGATGCCTGTACGCTGTTCAACATAACCGATGTTTTTACGAAGCGACCGCTGCGTACCTATTTCCGGGATAAACAGATTCATATCAGCGCGGACGTCGTATATGGCTTGTGGGAATACTGCTGCATTTCCGGAGACCATTCACTCCTGATGCAGGGCGGGCTGGAAGTGATCTGGCAATGCGTTCGCTTTTTCTACAGCTATGCGTATTACAAACCGCAGAAACAGCGCTATGAGCTGCTGGATGTCGTGGGCCCGGATGAATACCATGAGCGTGTGAATAATAACGCTTACACAAACGCTATGGTTAAGCACGCGGCGTCGATCCTGCTTTTGGCGCTGGATTGGGTTAAGATACATGACCGTGAGGGCTATGCAGATTTTATCACAGAACATGATGTATCATGGACCGAAGAGTTTGCTCAAAAGCTGTATGTGCCGAATCCGGATGAAAACAATCTGATTGAACAGTTTGATGATTATTATACGCTGGAGGATGTTCGGCCGGCCGCACTCAAAAAACGCGAGCTCGATCCGAACGAATACTGGGGATGCGGCCATGGACTGGCGACTACGACACGTGTACTGAAACAGGCAGATGTTGTGATGATGCTCAGTGTGCTTCGCCGCCAATATTCCGAAAAGGTTAAGAAAGCCAACTGGGCCTTTTATGAGCCGTATACAGAACACGGTTCAAGTCTGAGCGCCTGCGCTTACGGGATTGTAGCAGCCAATGTTGGCGATCCGAATTGGGCGTACCGGTATTTTATGAAAACGGCAACGGTCGATCTGACCGGTGCGACACGGCAGTATCTTGGAACGCTGTATATCGGCGGTACGCATCCAGCCGCTAACGGTGGATCATGGAATACGGTTATATTCGGTTTTGCCGGTGTGAGCTATGACGAAAACACGTTGGATATTGCGCCGCATCTGCCCGATGGTTGGAAGGGATTGAGCTTTAGGCTGCTTTGGAAGGGCGTCCTGCTGCATATACGGATTCGCGGAAAAAATATAACGGTTCATGCAAACGGAAAGGAAGCAAAGGACACTCGGATTACGATATACGGTAAACCGTATATGCTGTGAGGGAGCTTGGAGGAGAGGCTAAATGGTGATCGAACATATTCTGAAAGACGAATCGCTGGATCTGGCACCGTACATAGCCGGACATACAGGCGACAGAGCCGTAACCTATAAAGTCGTAGATAATGAACCGATACATCTGAGCTTTTTTTATCCGCCGCATTTTGAGCCGAACAGGCGGTATCCGGCCTTTCTGTTTGTGCATGGCGGTGGATGGCGCAGTCGAAAGATCTTTGCCGATCAGGCAGGATGGGGCGGCGACCATCTCGGCTATCTGGCGCGGTATTATGCCGATCGCTCGTTCGTCTGTGTAAGCATAGACTACCGTTTGGCGGATAAATATGCTCAGGCGGCGGGAAAACAGCTCTCCGATCTGTATGAAGATTGCTATGATGCGGTAGAGTATGTCTTGCGGCACTTGGCCGAAAATGGTATCGATGAAAAGAATATCTATCTGCTGGGGGAGTCGGCCGGCGGCTGGCTTGCCGGCGCGTTGGCTACTTTTCATTACCGACCGACGCACCAATTTAAAAAGGTCTTTCTGGTCAATGCCATTACCGATCTTTCTAACGATCTGGGGTGGAGCGCTTATGTGCCGCAGTATCCGGATAATGGCGCGCTTGCCTCATTATCAATCGAGAAAAGGGCGGAATTCTTGTCGCCTGATCAGCAAATCACGGCGAGCACCTGTCCGGTGGTGCTGATTCACGGAGCTAATGACCGTTGCGTTAGCTTCCTTCATTCTGAACGGTTTCATGCGAGAATGGAGCAGTTGGGGAGACCATGTCATTTACATCGCCTGGAGGATACAGATCATGCATTTCTTCTGGCTGAATATACAGACAACCTTTCGGCTTGCTTACTGGGCATCCGAATCTTGGATAAAGAAATACAATACGCCTTTGATGAGGAAAACGCTCCTATAGAATAATATGGTCTCTGTAAAGAGCGATTTGGTGTACATTGTGATTGTTCTCGCGAGTTCAAAAAAAGAGGGAGGGACTACTATGCGATTACTGAGAAAGGCGTTATCTATTTGCTTGTCTTTGGCGATGGTACTAGCTATTTTCCCTGCGCTCGTAGTGCGAGCCGAAATTGCGGAGTTGGATACGTTTACGAATATCAACGGAACCGGAATATCCGGTGTATTGTACAGCGACGGAAGATTGGTACTGTCCGGTAATGCCAAAAACGGCAATTTTTCGTTAAGCAGTGAGTTAAAGGCGGATACTCGCTTAAAGTATGTTGATTTTAGCGCGACGACGGGTATTGTCACCCTGAACGGCGGCGGCTTTGCCGGAGCCAGTATTGAACGTTTCGATTTTCCTGAAAGTGTAAAAACTGTGGGGAGTGGTTTGCTGCAAAACTGCACGCATCTGAAAAGTGTAGAGTTTCCCGCTTTTTTGGGCGAAAACGATGCAACCGTATATACATCGAATTTCTTAAAGGGGACAACAGCACTTGAGAGCGTGACGATTGACTTTGTCATGGACAGCACCTTAGCCGGAAGCGGGCTTTTGGGCGATGCCGGCCGTCCAGTTGGGCAAGGCGGACTTTCTATCACCTTCGGTGAGCATGCAACCATATTCAACGACTTGTACTTTGCCAATAACAGTCAGATCACTCGTGTAAAGGTAGACGCTTCTTCGGTTAGCTTTCGTGGGCGGCCGTTTGCCAGTGCTGCTAATCTGCAGGTAATCGATTTATCTGCGGTAACAGAGATTACACGTTACAATGAATCCATTTTTCAAGATATTGCTCAGAACAGCGTAGTATATCTATCTGAACGGTCGCTTGCTGAGAATCTGATAGGCAGTGTTAACAACACGCGCGATTATGGCAATGGGCATTATTGTTCCTCAAGAACCGGGCTGGTAGTGCTCAGCGGCGGGAAAGCCGACGAGCTGACTGCTCCGCAGCTTCCGGTCTTATCAAAAGATGGATTTTTGTTCGACGGGTATTTTACGGACAACGGCGGTACACAAGTGACCGCAGTGGCTGTTGGTAAGATAACGGAGGCTTCGTTTTCGATCGGTGTAGTTGAAACTTACATCAATATTGCCGGCACTGGCCTCAATGGTACCCTTTTGTCAAACGGGGTCTTGGTATTAAACGGAACGGCAGTAGAGGGCAGTTTTGCATTGAGTTCCGAACTAAAAAATGAGCCGCGCCTGCGCCGCCTGGATTTTGAACAGGTAACCGGCTTGTATAGGTTCTCCGAAGGAGCATTTGCCGGTTCCTATTTGGAATCCATGACGATACCTTCGTCTGTGACAAATCTTGGCGGAGCGTTATTTCAAAATTGTGTGCATCTGCGCGAAGTGGGGTTCCCTTCATCTTTGAATGCGGAAACGGCAGTGCTGGATTATACCGATATGCTCAAGGGTACATCGGCGCTTGAAAAGGTGACGATCGATTTTTGCATGGGAGATGTATCGAATAATGCCGGCCTTTTGAAAAATGCCGGACGTTCCGCGGAGAACGGAGGCTTAGCTGTCGTATTTGGCCCTCATGCGGCTGAATTGGGGGATCGGTACTTGTGCGCCAATCCCAATATTGTTAAAGTAACCGTTCAGGCGGAAACGATCAGCTTTAATGGACAGACATTTGCGGTCGCCCAGAATCTAATGGTAATTGATCTGACAGCCGTTAAAGCGATAACCTCCTGTGCAGAAGGCGTTTTTCAGAATATCGGCGAAAACAGCATCATTTATGTTGACACAGCTTCAATCGCTCAGATGTTCTCCGGAAATACAGCCAATGTGGCTGCAACAGGCAACGGACATTTCTGCTCATTACGCACCGGCATTGTTGTAATGAATGGCGCGGTCGCGCAGGATATGACGGCTCCCTTACTGCCGTCCGTCTCAAAATTGGGTTATGTTTTTGACGGCTATTTTCTGGCTGATTCGGTGACTTTTGTAACGGCTGTCATACCCGGTCGTATTATTATTGCTTCGTTTTCTGTCGCTGCAATTGCAAACTACTCAAATATTAATAATACCGGAATTGATGGGACTCTTTATAGCGACGGCAAGCTGGTGCTTTCCGGTACAGCTACAGATGGCACGTTCTCGTTAAGTATGGCTTTGAAAGACGATGCCCGCTTAAAAAGCATCGATTTTTCCGGAACGACCGGTATAGTTACTTTGCTGGGCGGTGCATTTGCGGAGTCTTCGATCGAAGAGTTTACTTTCCCCTCTACGATCACAACCTATGGAAATTCACTTTTTAAAAATTGCCGTAAGTTGAAGCGATTGATCTTTCCAGCCTTTTTCGACGAAGAAAACGTTACTCTGTACAGCAGCAATTTTCTGAACGGGACAAGTGCTTTGGAATATGTTGAGTTTCATTTCACCATGAGCGGCGCGGCCGGCCCTGCACACTCGCTGCTTTACGGGGCTGGAAGACCAGCCGTTAATGGCGGCCTGACGGTCGTTTTCGGTGAGGAAGTATCCGAATTTAACGATCTGTATTTTGCCGAAAACAGCAATATTGTTTGTGTAAGGATGATGGCCGATACGGTTTCTTTTAATGGCCGACCTTTTGCCAGTTCACGCAATCTGAAAATTATTGATATGTCGGCTGTCAAATCTGTATCCAAGAACAACGAGGCCCTTTTTCAGGATATTGGTGAAAACAGCGTGGTATATCTTTCTTCACGGGATATCGCCAGCATGTTCATCGGAAGTGAAAACAATACACGTAGCTACGGGAACGGCCACTACTGCGCTTCCAGAACTGGTTTAATCGTATGTCGGGGTGCGCAGATTGATATCGAGTACACGGACGGGCGGCTACCGCTTCTGGAAAAAGACGGATACTCCTTTATTGGTTATGCAACACAAGCAGAAGATGTAGATACGATATCGCAGATCCTTGGAGAAATGGCAATCGCTATTTTCACGCCAGGAGAAGCACCAAATGTTGTTAAGACATATCCCGAAGAAACGGTTGGAACCGGCCTGGAAGCTACGCTGTATTCGGATGGCTCCCTGATTGTCACCGGCGACGGGCACATCATTAAAACGGCTGCTTTTGAAAACGAAGCGGAAATTCGTTTGGTACAGCTTCCGGCCGGGATAACGACGATCGGGCCATCCGCCTTTGCAGGAACTGGCCTTACCCGCATGGCAATTCCGGATACGGTAAATACGATCGGTGCAGCAGCTTTTCAGAACTGTACACAGTTGGAGGAGATTACGCTAGGGAGCGGGTTGACGGCTGCGGATTCGATCGGCATAGCGGCCTTTGCCGGGACATCTGCGCTGGAGAAGGTCATCACCTCCTCCGCACCGGCTTGCACCATGACCTCTCCCGCCGGTGAGAATAATCCATGGCGTCTGGCAGGGCGTGCGGGGGACAATGGCGGTTTTCTGCTTGTTCTCAAGCCATCCGTTACGGAGATAGGTGCCAGTTTCGTAGCTTCGGCGCAGAATTTGACCAAGGTAGTGATAGAGTCTGCACAGCTTTCCGCAATCGGCCAATTTGCTTTCAGCAACTGCCCGAATCTGCGTATTGTAGATTTGACGTCAGCACCAGCGAGTATGGTGGTCGGGCAAGCGTTTAACTGGCTGTACGATGGAAGCGTTATTTTTGTCGGCTCGGCTAATGTTGCAGCCGTATTTTCCGATGGTCGCACAGGTGTTTCGCTTACGGATTATACACGGGCCGGACAATATGATCCTTCAAAGACCGCAATCCGACGTACAGACAGTTCTTCTGATGTGACAATCTTCTATCCAAGCTATGACTTTCCGCTACCGGAAAACACGGCTGCTCCCGGAGACTTCTACTGCCCGCCATCATTGGCAGTGGGCACAGAAGGCTGTCCGGTTATCAGCGGCTTTACCGATCAGGCGGATCCCGATCAGAGTATTACAGTTGAAGGGAGCAACTTCACCGCTGGTGATACACCTGAAGTTTGGGTCTATGCGCAAACGAATGTTCAGGACGGAACGTTTTATCGCGCTGCTGTAGCGGGAGGATCGCCAACCGGTTTTACGGCAACAATGGCTGCGTCTATGCCCTATGGCATGTATCTTCTGTACATCAAAAATGGCGTTGGATTCAGCCGCCCCGTCCGCATTAACGCGCCTCGTGTAACATGGCTCAGTGCGGATAATGCTTCCGCCGGCGAAACGATCACGATTTACGGGAATAATCTGACGACCGATAATCTGGAGGGTACAAGCTATGTTTACCTTCGTCGCGCAGATGCCGGAGACAGCGAACCCTCGATTTCTGCAGCTGTCAATTATGCAGATCCTTATAAGGTGACATTTGTGGTTCCGTCCGGTTTACAGGCGGGGGCTGTTTATCAGATCTGGCTGCATAATGGTCATGGAGGCAATTACGGTTGGAGCGAGCCCGCAATGTTTACCTACAGCGGTATAGCGACGACGTCATCTGCAAATGTGCGCAATGTGATGAACTACGGTGCGGCGGGAGACGGCGCGGCGGATGATACGCCTGCAATCGTGGCCGCCATTGAAGCTGCTGACAGTGGGGATACAATATATTTTCCTGTAGGCACCTATCGTATTACACAGAGAATAGTAGTTTCGAAATCCGTTCATTTCCTCGGTGCAGGAAATGATGCCAGCACAATCAGCATCGGGAGCAATTTTCCGATCACTCAAAATGCGTTTTATTATAACTCGCCTCAGGCGATTCCAACCTCATTTCGCGATCTTGCTTTTGTGGATACACGCATACGAAGTGATACAGAGGCCCCAGCCGAGATTATTCGGGTTCATTTGGCTGCAGATGCATCAGGCAATATAAACAGCAACGGAAAGATCAATTTCCGCTTTGAAGAGTGCCGTATAGAACGCATCGCGTTTGAGCAGTCTCGAACGGCAACGGTAATCTCATATCCGTCGAATGCGATCAAGATCACGTATTTGGACGGGATCAGCATCCAAAACAATATGTTTACCTGTGCCGATGCCTTAAATATGAGCGTGTGTTCGCGTATGTTTATCCAGAGTAATCAGTTTTACGGCAATTGGGTCTCAATTGCTGGCGAATTTAATGCACCGTGTGCCATTATGATATGCGGAAACGAAAAATTGGATATTAGCGGCAATCAGATTTACGGCCGCGATGCGCTGACAGATCCACAGCAGGCTTATGCCGTAGGAGATGAAACCTTTGGGCGTGCTATTTGTATGGCCGGAGGCAATTATACAACATGGAACGTCTATATTGCCAAGAATGATACCAAGTGCATCGGAAATCAAAACAACAACCTTGGAGAGCAGATATTGTTTGAATCTGGTGCAACACTTGTTTCGGCGAACGCTGTCAGTTCCACGCCCATGAGCGTTACCTTTGCGGACGATGTCGATGTTTCGGGCTTGTGTAAGGATCGGATGATCGGTATCCTGTCCGGTCAGGGCAAACGCCAGTATCGCGTGATCACCTCCGTTTCAGGCCAGACCGTTACGATCTCCGAACCATGGACGATTCAGCCGGACGAGACCAGTTATTTTGTTGCGGGAAAATTCTATCGCGATATTGTGGTGTACAAAAATATGCAGATGTCGTTTACAAATGTTACAGACGGTATGAACGCTTCCTGCGGAATCGGCGGTCCGTGTAATACGGTCAATCTAACGGTGTCGTCCAATACATATTCCTATATGAATACACCGGTCGGCCTATACTCTATTGTGGAACAGAAAAATGGCCAGAATCTCTATGATATTCTGGCATGGGCAAAATTTGATCATAATGCGGCTGAAAAAGTAAAAAACGGTTTTGGATTGCGCGTATTCTATTACGGCAGCGGAGATACTGTACCAAAAACCGGTGCAACGATGTCGGGCATCCTTTTCCGGAACAATTCTGTCAACGACCTTGTTTGGAGCCGGGACTTGAATGTTCTCGGAGGGAGCAGTTACGCAATGGCTCTAGGAACACCGGAAAGAGATAGCTGGGCCGTTACGCAAACAAGCAATTTTGGATGGATCGATGGTTTGGTATACGAAAACACAATATCACCGGACGAAGAGGTCGGTGGAATCCATCTGATGAAGCATCAAGCAGGAACGATTTTACGCAACAATCATTTAGGTAACGACGATGTGAATATCGACGAGGATGCAGAAGCTGCCATATACGTCGATGCTTCTTCAGTGACGATGCGCAAATATTGGGTCGTAGACGGAAGCGTGCTGAACTGATGGATTAGGCCAATACAACGTGATAATAAAAAGGGTGGTAAACATGTGTGAAAACATAAAGCCGGAAATCTCCCGCATTTGCTCCTATGAAGGCGGAGACGTCGTGCAAATATTCGGAGAGGGCTTTACGGAGCAAAATCGTATTTTCTGGTGGCGGCCGGAGAGCTCCGTCGGTGAACCGGACTGGCTGTTGACGGAAGCAGAATGTAGCGTGGCAATGCCCGAATTTCCGCCGCAGGATGCCAAGGAGTTTAAACCGGATAAAGTGTTTGAACGGGTTTTATACTTCGGCGATGCGGAAACGGTGCCTGGCGGTACAGCGGTGCTCTGGGTGGAAAAGGATGGCGTGTATTCGCGTCCCGTCGTTGCCAATCGTCCGCGGGTGTGGAATCTTTCAGCCTATGATCTGCATCCGGGCGGAAATCTTTCTGTATACGGAAAGGATTTCGGCCCGAGCGAACGAGTCAAAACGGCTGTACTGCGCAGCTGCGAAAGCGGAAGAATCATCCGGCTGATCTCCGCACAGACCCCCTCCTATCCGTATGATGCATACAAATACAGTGCGGATTTCCGCGTTCCATCCGAGGTGCCGGACGGAAAATACGAGCTTTTACTCCATTCCGGCAAAGGCGGTGCGGTCGGTTGGTCGGAGCCTGTTGCTGTGTCCGTCAGCGCAGCGTATGATCTTATCGACTATTACGTCGAAAAATGGAATCAGTGCTCCGGCACCTGCCGTTCGCTGCCGGAGCATACAACGGAGATTATAGCTGCCGATCCAGCCGGTGCTTACAAGGATATGACCGACATTCTGCAGGCGGCGATCGACCGAGTTGCACAGAATCAGGGAGCGGTTATCCTTGGAGCCGGTACTTTTGCGATCTCCCGGACACTGCTGCTCCGCCCGGGTGTCGCTCTCATCGGAGCTGGAGCGGGAGCCACGGTCATCCGGGTCTGCGAAGGGATGCCCTTTGTGCAGGATTGGAGTAATGTGTTTTTTGCGCGCCGCAGCGGCGGCGCAAAGGGATGGGCCGTCGACTGGCAGCCGCATATGGCAAAATACGATGAGGCTGCTCTCGTGCGTATCCTGGATCATGCGGGCATGGAGGGGATTCGCCTAGAACTCGGCGGCGGGGCTAATATTGGCGTCCTGTTAGCAAATGATCGGGAAGCACCTGTGGAAAAGGCGTTTCTAAATCATGTTGTCGTGGAGGCAGCCGGGCTGACGGAATATGAAACGGACGGCGTGTTCGGTGCGATCAGCGCCGGCTTGCTCAGCGTCAGTCCGTTTGCCGATGTGACGGTGTGGGATTGCCGCTTCTGCGCTTTGATGCCGATGTCCATGCTGCCGGCGCGAAACGAGCGGCTTCGTCTGATAAACAATCACGTTGAATGCCGCCCGCGTCAGATGAGTGAATCCTATTTCTGCGGTCTGCAGCATTCTGTCGTGATCGGGAACACGTTTATGGGCGGCAGACGCTCCTTTATGTGCCAGAATGGATTTTCCAACAACTGGGTGTATCAGAATCGCAGCGTGGATGTTGCCCGTTCGCAGAATGCGCAGGAGGTCTATATGTCTGAGCACGGCGAGGGACTGTGGCACGGAACGGCGCAGGCGGTCGGCGTGCAGCATATCGATATTGCTTTAAATACAGACGCCGGTGAACTTGGGGAGGGGCTTCCTCTGAGTGAACGGTTGGCGGAATATGAGTATTTTATCTGCATTGCAGACGGGCGCGGATTTGGGCAGTACAGAAAGGTTACAGCAGCAAAAGAACATCGACTGACGCTGGAAAGTCCGTGGGATGTTCTGCCGGATACGGATACCTTATTCACACTGGTCATCACGACCCATCACAATTTATGGATCGACAACAGCACGGCGCTGTCTAACGGGCCGACCCAGTTTATCTGGAACGGCGGTATTGAAAATGTCATATCCGGGCACATGGTTGATCTAGCATCTGAAATCCGCCTGTTCAATCTGGTCGATCACGATAATTTCGCCGTGGTGGCCTTTAATACAATATCGCTTTGTCAGGTGCGGGCAAGCGGCAGCGGACTGCGTATGGATTGGGCGTGCTACAATGGAGAGCCGGTACGGGCAAAAGGCTTTGAAAAGACCTATGGGATCTTCGGCAACTGCATCCGGCACAATGCGTTTGATGGCGATTCTGGCCTGATGTATCTCAAGAATCAGCACGAATGGATGGATATGCGCCATCCGGCGGGCATGTCTATCGGCGGAGGCTTTAACCGAATCCTTCATAATCGGATCAACGGCTATGAGCGGTCGATCATGCTGATCGACCCCTGTGAGGGAAACTATGTTGCCGGTAATGATTTTGCCCGTGAAACAACGCGCTTTTGCGGCGAGGGAACGCCGGTCGGCTCCGATGTGATTTGACGGAAAGGATGAAACACATTGTTCAGAGCAAAGCTCCTGTCGGTTGAAGCCAGTTTCAATTACATTGAGCCGGGGGATACGCTGTATATCACGACACGGTGGCAGAACATCGGCGATGAGCCGTTGGACAAGCGAGCGTCGATCGCAGCGGATATCCGATTCGCCCATATTCAGCGCAAGTCGGAGGAACGCCCTGAGGACTTCCGCTTTACATGGGAGCCTTATCCGTCTGTCCTTGACTGGCAGCCCGGAGAAATCGTTACCACGACTGGTGCATGGACGGTTCCGGCCATGTGGGGCGGGACTTATACGGTGTGCCTGTCCATGGTCGGCTCTGATGGCGAGGCACTCCGTTTTGTCGACGGCAAAAATACGGTGTTTTCTGTTAGGACGCTGAATATCCATATCGGTTGGGGCTGGGGAAGGGCGAGCCTGCTTCGGCTGCGTCATCCGCTTATCCACAACATAGCTGAGTCGATACCTGGGGTTGAAGAAAAGACACCCTCCGCTTTTTATTGGAACGGGCTGCTGCTGGATGAAAAATTGCCAATCATCTGCGGCAGAGAAACGGTGGAATGGCGCCGTTTCCAGCCGCTTATTCGTGAGCGGAGAATACAGGACAATACCGTCATAGAGTCTGTACCGCAGTCTGTATCGATGCAGAAAGATTCTGACTCGATCCTTTACCGGTTGAAAGGCTTTTATTCTACATTTGCTGTGCTGTTCAAACAGGAGCACACCGGCTTTTCCGTTCGCGTAACAGATATGGAGCTGATGACCGGTTGTGAGCTGTTGAGTGTGGAGTTGCCCGGATTATTGCAGTCAACAGAACCAGATGCAACGTTGATAAGTCCCTATGGCGGCGGCCGGATCATATCCCTTGCGAACGCGCGGACGCAAAGCGCGGTGTTTTATTACGACACCTGTCATTTCCTGGCGATCGGCTCGCAAAACGGCTTTTTCTGTGCCGATGCCGCAGACGAACCGGATGCGGTTCTGCGGCAGGCTGTAACCGCCGATCCGAGCAGCACATTACGGGCGGTCATCGGCGCAGAGCTTCGGCTCCATATTCCGGCCGAAAAGGCGGGGCTGCGCTCCATTCCGGTGAAGCATAAGGGTTTGATGGTACATCAACTGCCGAAAGGCGACTGGAAAACGGCCGCGACGATCATTCGAAACCGCTGGAGTGCAGAACAGCGGCCATCCACTTATGCGAACACCTTGATATACAAGATGCTCGTGGATGCCAGTGCGGAGTTCAATCCAGCCAATCCGTTAACCTTTGGTCATAAAAGGCTTACTACGCTGAGGGAAGCAGAGGAAATGGCTGCCCGTATGTCTGCTATGACGGATGGAATGCAGCAAATCGTCTATCTGGTCGGCTGGCAAAAGGGCGGACACGATTTCTCATATCCGGAGCCATACAAATTTGGATTTAATCCTAGGCTGGGGACAACGGAAGAGTTCCTGGCTGCGGCAGGACGGTTGAGGAAGCAGAATGTTCTGCTGTCATTACATGATAATTTTGATGACGCTTACCCCTCCGAGGATGTTTCCGCTTCACCGGATATACTGGCGTTGAACGCATATGGGGAACCTTACTGCGGTTGGTTGTGGTCCGGAGGCATGGCGTATACGGTCGAGCCCAAAAAGTATGTGACTTCCGGGAAAGCGGCCGAACGGATCGAGCAAACAGTAAACCGGTTCGGCATCCATACATCGTATCATTTAGATGTGCTGTCTTCTGAAAACCGACGCTATGACTTCGATCAAGCGGCCTTGACAGACGCGAGAGAAAATCTGGAGTACAAGAAAGAAATCGTTCGGCAATTTAATCGGCGGGGGATCGATGTTACCAGCGAAACACTTGCAGAGCCGTTCATTGGCGTGATCGGTGCGGCACACAGCACACGGTATAACTTCGTCCGCCATCTGTTTGACGGCGATCAATTTGTTCCGTTGACAACGCTTGCATTTCACGGCGCCATGCCATATGGCATGACGCCTGGGAATGACATGGAGTTGCTGCAGGCCATCGCTGTGGGCGCATCGCAGTTCGGTGAGATCCGCCGCGATGGGAGCGATACAGAATATTTCTATCTGTTGGCACTCCCGATGCTTTGCCTCGCCTACAAAAAAGCAATCGATGCGTGTTGGGATGGCGAAGCTGCACAGGTTGTATACGAAGATGACAGTTCTGTTCAGGTGGATTTTGCCGAGAAAACCTATCGTATTCAATGCGAAGGGCAGTTGATCGGCGAAGACTTTACATCGTTCATATTTCATTTGAATAAATACCTGTTTTATGCGCGTAACGCCGGCGAATATGTCCGCCATGTTTCGGTTGACTGGCAGACGGCAAGCGTAATGCCGTTGACGGAGAACGGCCGCGGAGAACCGATTTGTGCGGACATTCAGCACGGATTATTGACGATCCATGCTGCGGCGGGACAGCCGTATGTGATAGAACGACTGCGTTGAGCAAAAGGAGAGCAAAGTGAAAGGTGCCATTTTTGATCTGGACGGCGTCCTTGTAGACACGGCTGTCTATCATTATCAGGCGTGGAAGCGTTTGGCAGATGAACTCGGCTTCGATTTTCTGCCGTCCGATAATGAGAGGCTTAAGGGAGTCAGCCGCGAGAGATCGCTGGAAATACTACTCGAAGTAGGCCATATTTCGGCTACAGAAGCTGAAAGGCGGGTAATGGCAGATAAAAAGAACCGCTGGTATGTGGAAATGCTGCAAGGGATTACTCAGGATCACTTGCTCGACGGAGCGCTGGCATATTTGATAAAGCTTCGCGGCGACGGCGTAAAAATCGCCCTCGGATCGGCCAGCAAAAATGCACCTTTGATTTTGGAGAAGACAGGGATCACATCGCTTTTTGATGCAATTGTGGATGGCAATCAGGTGACAAAAGCCAAGCCGAATCCGGAGATCTTTCTGAAAGCGGCTGAAATGCTAAAATTGCCAGAGAAATTCTGTGTGGTCTATGAGGATTCACAGGCCGGGATTGATGCAGCACGGGCGGCGGGCATGGGGACGGTTGCCGTTGGCCGAAGCGATGTACTAGGAAATGCCGATCGCTATGTTCGTTGCCTGAAAGAGTTGCTGTAATACGGATGCAGACTGCAAAAAATGGAGGGTAGGATAGAAATGCTTCTTGGTATAAAGAACGGCATGGTCATGCAGAGAAACAGTGAAAACGTCGCAGATATCACCGTTACAAGCGACACGGCATTGACGTTTGTTCACTATACCGGATTTTGCTCCGGTGAGGCGGCGATACTTCCCCTTGCAGACGGTCGGTATCGGCTGACCGGTATTCCGGTGGGCGGGCCGTATGAGCTCCGGACTGATAATGCAACCTTTATGGACATCTATGTCGGCGACCTTTGGATATTAGCCGGGCAATCCAATATGCAGGGAGTCGGTTGGTTTGCGCCTGAGGATTTGACAGATCCGGGGGAACCGGACATCCGGGCGTTGTATATGGAGGATGAGTGGGGAGTTGCTCGGCACCCTCTGCACCTGATGTGGAAGGCAAAGGATAAGGTGCATACGCAGGTGCTTCACTCCAGGCCGCCGGAGGGCGAGCTGTATCAGGGCGTCGGCCCGGGGATCACGTTTGCGCAAACCATGAAAAAGCTGACCGGCGGTGTACCGCAGGGGCTTTTGTGTTGTGCGCACGGCGGCGCCAGCCTAACGCATTGGTCGGAAAAAATCAAGGAAGAAGGACCTGACAAAAGCCTGTATGCAGCGATGCAGCGCCGCTACAAGGCAAACGGAAGCCATGTGCGTGGTATGTTCTGGTATCAGGGATGTGCTGACGCTTTTGACGGTACGGCGGATACTTTTGAAGAGCGCATGCTTTCCTTTATTGCTTCGTTCCGCAACGATTTTGGCTTAATCCCTATTATTCAAGTACAGCTCGCCCGTGTAGTTCATCCAATGTGGCCGGGTTTAGAAGAAAACTGGATAAAAATCCGCGAGATTCAACGCTTGTTACCACAAAAGGTCGAGGGGCTTTATACGATTGGCTCTATCAATAAGTCACTGGACGATTTGATTCATCTAAGTCGTTCTGCGCAACTCGAACTTGGTGTACAGGGGGCCGAAGCCATGTATTATGCGCTGCATGGCAGTCAAGATTATCATTTCGAAGCGCCTCCAGAGTTCGAGAGTGTTCGAGTTATGGAGAATCCGCTCTCTCAAAAGGTAGATATAGAAGTCATATTTCGTAATGTCTATGGCGGTTTAAAAAGCGATGGTAGAACAAGCGGTTTTTCCCTAACCCACCATCCGTATAAACCGGATACGGATGTGGCTGTTAATGTTTGTCTGAAAAAAAATATGGCCAAAATCCGTACTTGGATCAGCCGTCAGGAAATGGAAGGTATGTATCTTTATTACGGATTTGGGCTAGATCCGTATGCCAACATCACCGATGCCCGCGGACGTGATATACCTTGCTTTGGGCCGATCAAATTGGAAATGAAATAAATGACTGTATTTGTAAAAGGAGTAGAGTTCATGGAGAAATGGCGTCAAAAGGTACGGGATATACTGTATCAAAACCGTGAAGAGATTGATGATCGCGTTCAGAACGGAATCGAATTGTATCGTAAGGGATATCTAAAGCTACATTTTGTCGATAAAGATGGGCACCCTGTTCAAAATGTGCGTATCCAGGGAGAATTAAAAAAGCATTCGTTTCATTTCGGCGCTAATATTTTCATGCTTGAGGAACTGGAAACCCCGGAAAAGAATCGGCAATATGAGGAGTATTTTAAGAAACTCTTCAATATGGCGACCCTGCCGTTTTACTGGAAAGATTTAGAGCCGGAACAAGGGCGCCCTCGTTATGCGGTTGGCAGTAGCCGCGTTTACCGGCGTCCGCCGATCGATCTCTGTCTGGACTTCTGTGAGAAAAACGGAATAGAGCCGAAAGAGCATTGCCTCAATTATGATCAGTGGTCGCCGGATTGGCTGGAGCGCCACGATATATCGGAAATTAAGTACCAACTTGAAAAACGATTTGCGGAAACGGCAGAACTTTACGGCACTCGTATTCACGATTGGGAGATCACAAACGAAACATTCTTTAATAACAATGTGACAGACTTCTATTTTTCAGATGATTATGTTGAGTGGAGCTATCGGACAGCAGATAAATATTTTAAGAAGAATTCGCTCATTATTAATGAAGCCATGGATGCATCTTGGATCTATTTCCGCGAAAATCGTACACAGTATTATATGCAGATCGAGCGGCTTCTGAATATGGGGTGCCGTGTAGACAAGATCGGTATGCAATATCATATGTTTTGGGAGCGCGAGACGGCATTGCCCTATCTGGAATTAGCCTATGATCTGAAGCGCTTTTCACATATATTGGATCGATACAGTGAATTCAATCGTCCCATGCAGATTACGGAGATTACTATTCCTGCGTACACAACACAGGCTGCAGATGAAGAATTGCAGGCGGAGATCTTGACTCGCCTGTATAAGCTGTGGTTCAGTCACCCGAAAATAGAAGCGATCATCTACTGGAATATGGTGGATGGTTATGCCGCTTATGCGCCGCAGGGCAGTGAAGAAGGCGAAAACTATTATCATGGCGGACTGCTGCGCTATGATTTTACAAAAAAGCCTGCCTACGATGCTTTGTATCATCTTATCCATGAAGAATGGCATACCGTTATAGATGGTCTTGCTGCAAAAGGGGAATATACATTTAAGGGCTTCTACGGAGACTATGAACTGGAAGCAACAGTAAATGGCAAGGTACTTCCTTTGAAGTTTACCTTGTCACCTAATGATGAAGCGGAAAAAACTTTTGTTGTGTAAGAACAACAAACGGGGGCCGGATTAACGAGCGACCGACAGACACAAGCAGGAGGGGCTGAATGGCGGAATCGGTGATACGACTGGACGCGCGGGAGGGCGCGGCGGCATCACCCTTTTATGCGACGGCCTGATGCAGCCTTTCGCCTTCTGGAACTGCGATCGGGTGACGATCAAAAATCTGGGGATCGACTGGCGACGTCCTCTCTTTTCAACCGGCACGGTGGTCGGGGTGGACGCGCATACCGTGACCTTCCGCCCCTTGCCCGACGGTGCACTGCAGGGCGGTGAGCCGGTGGTTTCCTTCCAGACGGCGCGGGCGGACGGTGTGCCGAGCGGGATCTGCCTGTTCGAGGGGATTAGCCGGGTGGAGCGGTCGTCGGAGAGCCTCTTTCGAATTTACAGCCGGGAGACGGTCGGGCCGGTACGGACAGGAGATATGATTCTCCTGCGGCATATCTACAGCTATGCGCCGATGGTTCATCTGTTCGGCTGCCGAGAGGCAGTGCTGGAAAACGTCCGCATTCATGCCGGCCGGGGATGGGGCTCATCGCTCACCGCTGCGGCGATGTGCGGATCGAGGGCCTGCGGGTCGAGCCATCCGGCAGCCGGGTGATGTCCACTAACTGCGACGCCACTCATTTCATCAGCTGCAGCGGGGAGATCCGGATTGCCAGGTGTGTGTTCCGCGGGATGGGGGACGATGCCGCGAACGTCCACGGTTTTTACCTGACGGTGCGGCGGATCGAAGGCTGCCGAGTGATCGTTTCGCTCGACGTGGCGCCGCAGGATTTCGAGATGGATCTGCCCGATCCTGGGGACCAGCTCGAGCTGGTCCGGTCGGACACCTTGCTGCCCTATGGAACCGGTACTGTCTTGCAGGTGTTCTGGGACGGGATCTCCCGGCAGGCGGAGCTGGAGCTGTCGGGAGATTTCATGCCGCAAGCGGCTGTCGGGGATCTGCTGACCAACCGCTCCAAGGCCGCTCGGCTGGTGTTTGAGGATAACACGGCGGAGAATATCCGCGGTCGGGCGTTGCTGGTGCAGACCAGGCACGCCGTGGTGCGGGATAACCGGTTTGTACACTGCACCGGGCAGGGAGTACATGTGGACACAGCGACCGGCTGGATGGAAGTGCTGGGCAAGCGGGATATCCGGATCGAGCGCAACCGCTTCCTCGCTTGCGGCTATGGCCGGACCAAATACTGCGACGCAGCGGGCGTGGTGGTGGAAACCGAATGCGCCCGGCCCGCTGTGGGAGTTCACCGGAGAATCCTCATAGCCGACAACGACATTCAGGGGGAGAACTACGGGGTGGTGGTGCGCTGCGCCGAGGATGTGCAGATCCGGGGCAACGTCTTTGAGACCACTAAGGCACCGATTGTGCTGGGAGACTGTGGCACGGTGAACCTTTCGGGCAACCGGTTTGTATTCACGGAGGGAAGAGAAGCCTGCCCTTCACCGCGCGAGACAACTGGGTGAACAAAGGAGAACGTGCCCCGCATTCTAACAGAGTCCTGCAAACCTTATCCATTCAGCGGGACTCTGCAAATTAATTTGCGCATAACGGTATTCCTGCATAATTCTTGACACCTATCTTTCAATAGCAAATTCCATAAATAAGCCGTCTTGAAACACAAAAAACGCCTCTTGAATGAGCCTTTATCGGCCTGATCAAGACGCGTTTTTGCGCATTTTAGCCTCTTTTTCTCTCGAGTTCCTTTGCAACAGCCTCATGCTAGCTTTTTCACAATTTTTTGTTGAAACTAAACCTTCAGTTTTACAGACTTTCTCTTTCTATAATCCGGGAATTGAGACAAATGCTTGGTGCAGTTGTAGAGCGATCTTCACGTTGTTGTTCTAACAACCTTACACAGCTTTCGGCAATCTCTTGGTAAGGATAATGCACGGTTGTGATCGGAGGATTCGTGTGTGCCGCAGTTGGTAGATCATCAAAACCCATAATCCCAACGCGGAATTTTTTTGAGATATTTTTCATATTTAGTAATTCGGCAACCGAAATGGCATCCACATCATTCCAACAAAGAAAAGCAAGATCCTTTTGCTGCCTTTTGAGAATTGGCTCCATTAGAGACCAGATTTCATTTTTATCTCGATAAATCGTTTTATACTGAAGAAGATCTCCGCAAATATCATGTTGTTTAATATAATCAAGATAGGCGCGCACACGGTCCGGATAAAAGGAAACATAGTCCATTGCTATAAAATAGATTTCGGAATACCCTTTGGAAACGATATGATCAAGGGCTTTCTGCGTCCATAAATAAGAATCAGCGTATACTGTGGGATAGTCTCTGACCATATTTGTATGAGCAACCTCTACCAAATTAACACCATAATTCTGATACAGGTCGGAAAAGAACTCATTTGGCACCTGATCGTCTACTGCACAGTCGAAAATAATGCCATCAGCCCGCTTGGAACGCCAGAGCTTTATGTATTCCTGCTTTACAGGCTGCCAATCCCTGTGTGAATGAATGGTACGGATAATAACGTCTTGTCCGCGCTTTTTTGTGACACGAATAACATCTAGAATAAACTGAAGCGTGCTGGCATTCTGTTCCTCCAGAAATGTCTGGCTATAAACGAGCATAATACAATTGCTGACATTGGTCCGCAGTTGTTTGGCGTTTAAATCCGGCACATAGCCAAGCTTTTTGACAGCTTTCATAACCTTTTGCCGGGATTCCTCACTGAAACGTCCCTCTACGTTATTTAGGACAAAGGAGGTGATCGCACAGGATACGCCGGCCTCTTTGGCGACATCTTTGATTGTTACACGCCCCATTTTGTTCATGTACAACACACAACTTTTCAATAACGTTCTAGAATCCCTTACAGTATACGTCATTTCGTATACGATTGTCAAATATGTGTTGAAAGCGTACATTTTCTATTGACATGGAAATTAGAACACGATATACTATATATCGCAAAACGATTTGCTATTTTGAGGGGCGTGAGACCGGGTATGTGGGAAATTAAAAATGCAATGGTGCTTTGCGATGATAACATTGTTTTGAAAGAAGCTGTTGCGGTTACGGGCCTTCATGAGGATTCATACGGCGGAGCATATATGCGGCTGCGTGCGAAAACGGCTGCTGAAGAAACGGTCTATGATCTGGGCTTCATTCCACGGCTTTGTTGCTTTATGGGGGGGTATCGTTCGGTCCCGCTTTTCATGTCGCACGAATGCGGTAAAGAGATAGCGGAGATACATGAGGAGACGCTTTTCCTGCTGACGGAGTTAGAGGACGGTCAATATGTGCTTTTTCTGCCGCTGTTTGATGAATATTCCCGGGCAGCTTTAGGCTCTCAGGACGGCAGAATGACTCTCGTTGGCGTGACCGGTTCGCCGGAGCTTTCCGTGGACAGCGGCGAGCTTTTGTATGCGATCTCCGGTCATGATCCCTATGTCATGATGGAATGCGCCGCACTTTCTTTACGTAAGCATATGGGCACTTTTCGTTTACGAACGGAAAAAGTGTTGCCGCTCTACTTTCAGTATCTGGGATGGTGTACATGGGATGCCTTTTACTTCGATGTGGACGCCGTTAAATTGCTCGACGGTTTACGCGAATTCCGCAGGAATGGCATCTCGATCGGCTCGGTGATCATGGACGATGGTTGGCTAACAACAACGGAGGGGAAGCCGATCGGCTCTCGTCGACTGGCTGGCTTTCACGAAAAAACAGAGAAATTCCCCAATGGGCTTGCTGGGATGATTCGCGAAATCAAAGAAAAAGACGCAGTATCTTGTATGATGGTCTGGCACGCCTCTATGGGGTATTGGGGCGGCGTGGATATGGAGGGCTTCAGCGGAGAGAACAGCTATGCCCGCTTTCCTCAAGCGGTTAACAGCTATGCCGATGCATTGAATAAGCAGTTTGCCCATCATCCGCTTTTGGCGGATAAGGCCGAGGGATTTTACGAGGAATGGTATGATTATCTGCACGCGGCCGGTGTGGACGGTGTGAAGATTGATGTTCAATATCTGATCGAGGCTCTGTGTGCGCAGGCGGGTGGCCGAACGAGAGCGATGCTCGTTTATCACCATGCGATCGAGAGCGCCGTACATAAGTATTTTCACGATAACTGTCTGAATTGCATGAGCTGCTCAAATGATATGGTATATCGCATGACGGATTCCAATGCCATTCGGTCGGGAAATGATTTTATGCCGAAGATACGCAATTACGGCGCAATTGTTTCCAATGCGTATAGCAATTACTGGCTGGCTCCATTCGCTTGTGCAGATTGGGATATGTTCTGGAGCAGCAAGACCGAGGCGCGTATTGAGGCGATTGCCCGCGTGGTGGGAGGGTCGGCAGTTTATATTTCGGACAGACCCGGTGAACATGATTATGACTTGTTAAAAAGCCTTTGCACGGAGGACGGACGGGTTTTACGACCCTTAGACTCCGGTCGCCCCACGCTTGATTGCTTGATGAGCGATCCCCTGCATGACGGCACAGTGCTTAAACTGTTTAACCGAAATACGAGCGCATATCTGATTGGAGCGTTCAATTTTTCCTCCACCGAAGCAAAGGCCTGCATTCTGTCGCCCAAGGATGCCCTGGATACCTCAGGGGAGCGATTCGTCCTGACAAAGAGCGGCGCTGAGCTGTTGACGGTGATATCGTCAGGGGATACGACAGTGGCAGAGCTGAATCCAGAAAGCGCGGAGTTGTTTGCCTTTTCTCCGATACGGAACGGCTTGGCAGTAATCGGTCTCGTCGGGAAGCTGAATGCGACAGCGGCGGTTAGCCGCTATTATCTAGAAAAAGGTACACTAAATGCTGAAGTCATAGACTGTGGTTGTTACCTCTTTTATGCAGAAGCCCGCCCAGAGGCTGTGGTTATCAATGGCAAAGACTTACCGTTTTCCTACGATGGCTCTGTTCTTTCTGTAGAATACCGATAAATCTGTGAGAGTCAGAAGGGGAGAAACCACTTTGAAATGGATCGATGAGCTTCAGAAACTGCGCGTCATACCCGTTGTACGTTTGAAGGATGCCGACACGGCCGTGCCAATGGCCGCTGCACTACGTCGCGGCGGATTACCGTGTGCTGAGATTACATTCCGTACTCCGGCGGCCGCCGAAAGCCTGAGACGGATACACGAAGCTGACCCGGAATTTTTACTGGCGGCGGGAACGGTACTAACAACGGCGCAGGCCGACGCGGCCATGGCGGCCGGCGCGGCCTTTCTGGTCAGTCCCGGATTCAATGCGAAGGTGGCGGTTCATTGCATCGACCATGGCTACCCGCTTGTGCCGGGCATCTGTACGCCGAGTGAGATTGAAACGGCCTTGTCGGCTGGTCTTATGTGGCTTAAATTCTTCCCAGCTGAGGCGTCCGGAGGTGTGGCAATGCTGCGCGCGCTGCACTCGCCCTACGGTATGGTACGCTTTATGCCGACCGGAGGCATCACGCCCACAAATTTGGCAGACTATTTGGCCTGTCCGTCTGTATTTGCCTGCGGCGGTAGTTGGATTGTACCGGATAGCGCGTTGGAGGCAGGAGATTTTGACGAGATCGAGCGACTGGCCTTTGGGGCTGCCGCGATTGGAAAAGGAGATCACAAATGAGCCGGGTTATCACTTTTGGCGAGATCTTGTTGCGCCTGACCGCGCCGAGGCACCAACGCTTTATACAGGCGCAAAGCTTTGCAGCGTGCTACGGCGGCAGCGAGGCAAACGCCGCTGTATCACTGTGCAATTATGGTACGTCGGCTGAATTCGTCACCCGTCTGCCTGCCCACGCATTGGGGCAGGCGGCGATCGACAGTCTACGCGCCCGCGGCGCAGGCACACGGTATATCGTTCGCGGCGGTGATCGGTTGGGAGTGTATTATGTCGAACAAGGCGCGGGCTATCGCGGGCAGACGATCGTTTATGACCGCGCTGGTTCGGCGATCGCTGAAGCAGCGGCAAATGAATTTGACTGGAAGCATATATTCACCGACTCCGGTGCCGAGTGGTTCCATTTCAGCGGCATTACCCCGGCGCTGAGCGACACGTGTGCTGCGCTGTGCTTGAGTGCCTGCCGCGCAGCTAAGAGGCTGGGACTAACCGTGAGCTGCGACCTGAACTATCGCGAGGCACTCTGGTCGCAGGAAAAAGCCAGACGCGTCATGGCAGAGTTGTGCCGATATGTCGATGTGTGCATCGCCTATGAGGACGAGCCGGGTGACATCTTCGGCATCCGCGCGCCCGAAGGATTGTCCCGCACGGACGCTGCCTGCACAATCGCACGTGCGCTGCGGGAACGCTTTGATTTCTCAGCGGTCGCTGTTACAGTCAGTCGATCGTCTTCGGCCATGCGGCGGGATTGGTCAGCAGTGCTTGCTGACAGATGCAGCGGCAGTTGCTGTGTCAGCCGTTGCTATGAGTTTGACGCCGTAGACCGTATCGGCGGCGGCGATGCGTTCTCCGGCGCTCTGATCCATGCGCTGCTGAACCGCCTGCCGATGCAGCAGGCGATCGATTTTGCCGCTGCGGCGGGATGCCTCAAATACACGATCGAGGGCGACGTAAACGCTGTGACAAGCGACGAGGTAATGACGCTGGCGGGAATTACAGAGTAACCGGGTTAGATTTTAATGAAAATAGGACGACCGTTATTTTTGTGGGAGGTAAAAACATGAGCTTTAATTCCTGTTCCAACCCTACAGAGCTGAAGATCACCGATCTGCGGTTCGTGGATATTGATGGCGCGCCTAAGCGCTGCACGATCCTGCGTATCGATACCAATCAGGGTATTTCCGGATTTGGAGAGGTACGTGATGCTTCGAGCAAGACCTATGCGCTGATGCTCAAGAGCCGCCTTCTCGGCGAAAACCCCTGCAATGTGGATCGTATCTTCCGTAAGCTCAAGCAGTTCGGCGGCCCGTCCCGGCAGGGCGGCGGGGTATCCGGCATTGAGATCGCATTGTGGGATCTGGCTGGCAAGGCGTATGGCGTGCCGCTGTATCAGCTGCTCGGCGGTAAGTTCCGTGACGAGGTACGTGTCTATTGTGATACGGACGTGGATGGCAAACACACCGGCCACGACATGGGAATGGCGCTGAAAAAAAGAATAGAAATGGGTTTTACCTTTCTCAAGATGGATCTAGGCATCGGCCTGTTGCTGGATGAGCCCGGCACGATCAATGCGCCGCTTGGTTTCATTGACGATATGAAAAAATACGCACCGCACATTCTCAATGTGCAGGGGGGCAGTGTGACTGCCGACATGGTGAAGGCACAGAAGAGTTATGCGATCGTGACGACTGCGCATCCGTTTACCGGTATTCATTTGACCGAAAAGGGACTGGACTATCTGGAAAACTATGTGCGTGAGGTGCGCGAGGTTATCGGCTATGAGGTGCCGCTGGCAATCGATCATTTCGGCCATGTGTGTGTGGAGGATTGTATCCGCTTTGCCCGGCGGATGGAACCCTATAATCTGGCCTGGATTGAGGACATGGTTCCGTGGATGTACACCGACCAGTATGTGCGGCTGAAAAACAGTTCCTGCATCCCGGTTTGTACAGGCGAGGATATCTATCTCAAGGAAGATTTTGAAAAGCTCATCAAGGCAGGCGGGGTGTCGGTCATTCACCCGGATATTCTGACCTGCGGCGGTGCGCTGGAACTGAAAAAGATCAGTGATATTGCCGACGAAAACGGCGTGGCGGTTGCCGTGCATATGGCCGAAAGCCCGGTTGCCTGTTTGGCAGCGGTACATACAGCGGCCGCTATGCACAACGTTCTGGCCCTTGAGTTCCACTCGGTCGACGTGCCATGGTGGGCCGATACGGTGACCGGTATTCCAAACCCGCTGTTTGAAAACGGTTTTATCAAGGTTCCGGAGAAGCCCGGCATCGGCTTTGACGACCTTAACGAGAAAGTACTGCGGGAGCATATCAATCCTCAGATTCCCGGTTATTTTGAGCCTACCGACGAATGGAACAGAGAGTTTTCCAACGACCGTATCTGGAGCTGAGAAGGGGGATGAAACGCTATGCATTTCAATGACAGAGAAGAGATCATCGCTTTAACACCGCTGTGGCACGGCGAACGTCTGCCGGACGGAAGGCCGAAGGTTGCGGACAAATATCTGGATGCGTTGCGCGGCATGACGCTGGAAGAAGTATGGAAGCCAATTTTTGTGTTGGGATATGAAAGTCAGTTCGTCGGTGGCGGGGAGCACCCGCTGCACCCGCTGCACGATGATGGTCGCAAGCTGATCGGCCGAGCCGTGACCTGCAATTTTTGCCCGACGCGTCCTGACCTACATGAGGTCATGTTCCGAAAGGGGGCAGAGGAGGGCCGTAAGGGCAATTACAATCAGTGGGTCGTGGATAGTCTGGCCGATCGCGATGTAGTCGTGGCCGATATGTACGACAAGATCTATAAGGGGACGTTCCTCGGTGGCAACCTGACAACCGCGATCAGGACGCGTACCAGAACCGGTGGTGCGGTTATCTGGGGCGGCGTGCGTGATGTGGAGCAGATGAAGCAGGTGCCGGAGGTGCAGGTTTATTACCGCGGGATCGATCCCACGCCAATCCGTGATTTTATTATGACCGGCTTCAACACGGTGACGAACTTCGGAGGCGCGGTATGCCTGCCGGGCGATGTCGTATTCGGTGCAGGCGGCGGCGTACTGTTCATTCCAGCGCATCTGGTCTCCGATGTGGTCGAGGGCGCAGCCAAAACGCACGTTAAGGATGATTTTGGCTTTGAGATGATCGCGCAGAACAAATTCACTACGGCGCAGATCGACAAAAACACCTGGACGGAAGAGATGCTGGATATGCTGCTCGACTGGATCCGTACCGATCCACGGGGAGAGGCCTATCGCGGTTTGGATTGGTCGAAGGAATACGCTCTGGCGCGCAACGGCGATCCGAACGATACGCAGACGGCGTTGTGACAGGCAGAAAGGAGATCATCAGCATGGCAAACGGAAAGCGGGCGCTCGTGACTGGTTCGTCTCGCGGCATCGGCCGCGCAATTGCGATTGCGTTGGCTGCGGACGGCTATGAGGTGTTGATCCACTGTGCCGGTAATATGCAGAAAGCGGAGGAGACGCGCAAGCTGATCGAAAGAGCCGGCCATTCGGCGACAGTCATACAGGCCGATTTGTGCAATTTGGATCAAACGGCCAGGCTTGTGGCAGAAATGGGCGATATCGACGCGTTGGTGCTCAACGCATCCGTGCAATATCGTAATAAATGGGAGCAGATCTCACAGGATGAGTGCCGTGATCAGCTCAATTGCAATTTTATATCCTCGCTGCTGCTCATTCAGGGGGCTGTGCCGCATATGCGGACAGCCGGTTGGGGACGGGTTGTGACGATCGGCTCGGTGCAGGAGGTAAAACCGCACCCGGATATGCTCGTGTATTCGGCCTCCAAAGCGGCGCAGACGAACCTGATGCGGTCGCTGGCGTTGCAGCTCGCCAAGGACGGCATCACGGTCAATAATGTCGCGCCAGGCGTAATCTACACCGATCGCAACACGAAGGCGCTGGCAGAGCCCGCTTATGCTCAGCAGGTTATGGATTCCATTCCGGTAGGCTTTTACGGCAAGCCGGAAGACTGCGCCGGGATCGTATCCCTGCTCTGCTCGGAAAAGGGGAGATACATCACTGGACAGAGCATTTTTGTAGACGGAGGAAAGAGCATACAATGAATATCGAGTGGATCGGCCAGAGCGGCTATATACTTCGCACGGCCGAAGCAACGCTAGTGCTAGATCCGTATCTGTCGGATGCCGTCAACCGTGTAGCCGGGCGGCCGCGTCTGTTTTCGGCACCGATTGAGCCAGAAGCTATCCGCGCCAACGCCGTTGTCTGTACGCACGACCACCTTGACCATCTCGATCCGGATGCCATAGTTCGCATGGATGCCGACTTGCATTTTTTAACTACCTGCGAGGGGCGGAAGAAGCTGCGTTCTCTTGGCCGTGAGAATGTGACGGCCCTTCATGTCGGCGATACAATCGCGGTCGGGAATATGACGGTGACGGCTGTATATGCGAGACACACAGTCGAGGCGTTCGGCGTAGTCGTACGCGGCGACGGCGTGACGCTATATTTCAGCGGAGATACGCTGTTTGACAAACGGCTGTACGGGGTGGCGCAGTTTGCGCCGGATGTGACGTTCCTCTGCATCAATGGTAAGCTCGGCAACATGAATGTGAGCGAAGCCGTGGAGGTCGCCCGGTCTATCGGCGCACCTGTGAATGTGCCGAACCACTATGGGATGTTCGCATCCAACACAGAGGATCCCGCCAAGTTCACCTGCTGTGTGCCGGGCGGGACGGCGTTGGAGAGCTCAACCCGATATCAGGTAGAGAAAAACAGCGGTGCAGTAAGACTCTACAAGGCCTGAATACAGCCAAAGGAGAATGCGCGATGGTATTGCCGGAGAAGATCGGAAATACAGTTTATGAACCTGGCTATCTAGAACGCGCCCCAGGTGTAATGCCTAAGGGGAAGATTATCTATCATGAAATTGCAACCCGAAGAGAGCGAAACGAGATCCTGCGTCATTATTTTGAGCAACAGATTTCTGTTCTATATAAAGAACCGAAAGGAGCGATGAAATTCCCGTATCTTGTGCCTGGCGGCGCATATCAGGATCTATGGGATTGGGATGCTTTCTTTGTGGCCTGCGCTGTGCCAGAAAGCGGCTTGCCCTATGCTAAAGGCGCTGTAGAAAATTTTCTGGATGGAGTTTTCCGTACGACCGGCCGACCTGCAAAGAAGATTGGCCCGGACGGTTCGCGCGAGGCGTTTTCCTTCCCCTATCCTCTGCAGGCGCAGTTTTCCTATATCATTGGTGAACGCTTGGGCGATTTCTCGTGGCTCGAACAATACTGGAACAATTTGAAACGTATGCGAAAATGGTTTGATGCCCATTCGGTTTCGCCGCGGGGTTACTATCTTTGGAATAAGATGTACGGCAATGGCCTGGATAATAATCCGGCAGTTTACGGTCGGCCCAATCGCTCATCGGCCGGGGTCGATCTGGCCAGCTGGCACTATCGGGATATCATGGCAATGGCTCAATTAGCCAAACATTTTGAGCCGACGGCAGTATCCCGTTATTACGACCAGGCGCAAAAGCTGAAAGCACAGATTCAACAGGACTATTGGGATAAGATCGATCGTTTTTTCTATAACATTGATTGCCAGGATGACTTTGAGTTTACGACTTGTCAGTCTATCACTTGGCGCACATATTTGAAGTTCCGGAATTTTTCCTGCTTCTTTCCACTGTGGGCCGGCGTGGCCACACAGGAACAAGCTGTTTGTATGCGGGACGTTCTAATGGATGAAAAGCAATTTCTCGCACCGTGCGGGATACGCTCTCATTCCAAGGAAGATATCGATGTGTACAACAATGTTCAAATGGTTGACCCTTCCAATTGGCAGGGCCCGGTTTGGGGTTTGACCTCCTATCTGTGCGCCTATGGCCTCTCACGGTACGGCTTCCGGCAGGAAGCGGCGGAAATCGCACGGCGTATGTCTAACACTTTCGCAAATGATATTCAGCAAAACGGCTGTATTCACGAATACTATTCCGGCGAGGATGGGCAACCGCTGTTCAGACCGGGGTTTATCAGCTGGAATGTTTTGGCCCGGTGTGCCGAGGACGAAATTGCCGCCGGGCGTGATAGTACAACGCTTGGACTGTTGGATGAATAAAGAAACGAGGAAATGAAGCTATGCTACCTGAACGGTTGAAACGGCGGGATACTGCCGAAGCGGCACAGCAACAGATGGTGCTGTGCGGTAACTGTCGGTTTACAGTGCTGACGGATCGACTGCTGAGGATAGAATTTGCACCGGATGCTGTTTTTGAGGATCGCGGAACGCAGAGTGTTGTCAATCGGCAATTTCCTGAAACACCTTATAGGCTGAAACGTGACAGCCGGTCTATCCAGATCGAAACCGGAAAGCTAACGCTTTATTGGGAACATGAGGCTGCTTTGTCTGCACTGTCTGTCACGGTGCATACGATGCCGGGAAACCCGGTATGGCATTGGGGAGACGAAGTGCATACGCTGAAAGGAACGTGCCGAACCCTTGACGGCTATCCGGTTGAAAGCAACGGGGAGCTTGGCGAGGGCGTATGCTCACGAAACGGGTATTCCGTGCTGGAAGACGGCGGCAGCTTAATCGTTAATGATGAGGGTTGGGTTGAACAGCGCCCGGATGGTGTAACGGATATCTACTTTTTTGGCTATGGGCATGATTATATTGGCGCGACGCGGGCGCTGTATGCCCTGACCGGTCTGCCCCCGCTGCTTCCGCACTACGTTTTCGGAAACTGGTGGAGTCGTTTTTATTCCTATGATGAAGAAAGCTATCTTTCTTTGATGGATCGTTTCCGTAAAGAGGATATTCCATTCACCGTGGCGGTAATCGATATGGACTGGCATTGGGCAGGCAGCGGATTTGGAAAGGACTGGAGACAGCTTTGGACGGGCTATTCGTGGAACAGGAGGCTGTTTCCGGATTATCGGCACTTTTTGAACAGGCTGCATGAGCGTGGTCTTCATCCGTCCCTGAATCTGCATCCAGCGCGCGGAGTACAGGATCATGAGGATATGTACAAAGAGATGGCGATAGCTAGAGGAATAGATCCGGATACGAAAAAAACGGTCAATTTTGAGCCTGCAGATCCGAGCTTTTGGGATCCGTATCTGTCGATCGTGCACCATCCATATGAGAAGGATGGTGTCGATTTTTGGTGGATGGACTGGCAGCAGGGAAGGACGAGCGATATGCCGGGGCTCGATCCGCTGTGGGCACTCAACCATTTTCATGCTTTGGATTGTGCACGCGGAGATAAACGGCCTATGTTTTTTTCGCGTTATGCCGGACCGGGCAGTCAGCGGTTTTATGTTGGGTTTTCCGGTGATACCTATATCTGTTGGGAATCTTTAAAATATGAGCCGTATTTTACAGCAACGGCTGCAAACATCGGATATCCGTATTGGAGCCACGATATCGGCGGCTTCCAGCAAGGAAAACGGGATGACGAGCTGTATATCCGCTGGATCCAATTTGGCGTGTTTTCGCCGATCAGCCGCCTGCATTGCAGTAACAATCCGTTTCTCGGAAAAGAACCGTGGAACTATGATCCTTCAGCAGAAAAAGTCGCCAAGCAATTTTTGCGCCTGCGTCATCAATTGTTTCCTTATCTGTATTCCATGAATCACCGCACACATATGGAAGGTCGTGCTTTGTGCGAGCCGCTGTATTACCGCTATCCAGAGGAAGCTGGCGCCTATGAATTTGGCAACGAATACTTTTTTGGAACGGAAATGCTCGTCTGTCCTGTGACGGAGCCCATGGATGAGCGGACACGGCTTGCAGAGACGGATTTGTGGCTGCCGGAAGGACAGTGGATCGACTGGTTTACCGGTGTGATTTACACAGGCGGTCGCCGCGTATGTGCCCGCCGCGCTCTGAATTCAATTCCGGTGTTTTGCCAGGCAGGCGCGATTGTGCCGATGCAGAGCAGAGCGGAAGGCGACAATGCCGTTGGGCCTGCAATGCAACTGGAACTGGTCGTGTTTGCCGGTAAAAGCAACCGCTTTACGCTGTATGAGGACGAAGGGGTTAACAACCGCTATATGGAAGGCCATTTTGCTGAAACCCTATATGAGTGGCAGTGGACGGATGAAAAAGCATGTTTTGTGATCCATCCGACGAAAGGGGATGCCAATGTTCTTCCAGTTAGGCGAGATTACACATTGCGCTTTCGGGCGCTTCCTGTCGAGACAGAAATACGCGTCTTGATCGATGGTTTGGTACACGCTACTTCGTCAACATATGAGCCGGAGATGGACAGCTGGACAATTACATTATTCAATGTACCCGTGAACAAAAAAGTGATGGTTGAGTTTACGGCGGAACAGCTGTGTCTCACAGATAAGGGCAGTCGACAGAAAACGCTCTTTGACATTTTGCTATATTCCCATACTGAAAATGAGCCTAAGGCGGATATGTGGCAGTTCCTCTCAAATGATGCATTTGCAGAAGAACAACGGCTGGAGAAATTGTTTACCTATCGGCAGATAGAGCCTTTATTGGTTGACGCACTGGAGGAGGTTCTCAAAGCGCAGAAGCAAGTCGATGGCTCTACGGATTAAGAAGCCAATTTGCGGTATACTGCCATCGTAGAAGGCGGATTTTTAGCCTGTTCTGTTGGATGATTACTATTTACCTGTCAAACTGTACGAGAAAACTCGATACGCTTTCTAAACTTGTCGAGCAGGAGTTATAAATAACTCCCTTGTTGATATTGCGTGGTATGGTGTAGCTGTGCTCTCGCTGATCTTTCAGTACAACACCGGCGATAAAAATTTGCTTATGCAAATATATTGTGCTCTACGTTGACAATGCTATCTATATATGGTATAGTATACTTGTTTTAGGTTTGAGATAATGACCCTTTCGCGGGTCTTGGTTTGAGTTAAAAGGTCGGATGATTCCCTTCCCGGGGGATACTCCGGCCTTTTTCCTTTCCCGCCAGCTTCGGCCGGGAAAAACAGTCAAGAAAATCCAAGCGACCGCAAAAGGCCGCGTCAACTTTCCGTTCGTGTGGGGAGTGGCGCGGCCTTTTCGTTATATATACACCTATATTAAACGGAAGGGACTGATGCAAGCGTGCCAACCCCATCTCTGATTCGTGTGCGCTGCCTGGACGCAGAAAGAGCCGTGGGCCTTGTCAATTATGCGGACATGGTGGTATACGATCAGGAGAAAAACGTGGTCGCCCTGCGGATCGGCGGATATCCGGAAACGGTGCAGGCCATGAGCGACGCCATTCTCGGCGGCTGCGAACTGGAGCTGACCGGCTCCAAAAGCTCCCTTTGCTTAAACAGCAAAGGGAGGCGGAACTATGCGAGGCGGATCTCCCACGACGGCGTGTACGCCGAGGGAATCCACTGGCTTCAGGACGATTCCCTGCAATCCCTGGCCGTCGGACAGGATGACGACGACCCCAAATGCGAAAAGGAAACGGTCAGTCTGAAACGGAACCTGTATATCTTCTGTACCAGCAGCGCGGAGCTGTTTGACGAGCTGGATCGCAAGCTTTCCGTTCCCCTTTTGCCTGAGTTCCGGGGGTATTTTCTTTCGGAACTGAAAAAGCGCGGTTTACTGAACCGCCTGAAGGTGTACTGTCCGGGCCAAAAATTCCAGTGCTGGCATATGAGAGTATCGGAAAATGAAAGCGAAATCGCTCAGATACTGGAAGACGGCCTGAAGGACGGCAGCATCGCCATTCCGGAGAGTTCCCCCGGCCAAGAGGATGTATTCCGGCATATCGCATCCTTTACCGCCTACCTGCGGGAGTTCGGCGACAA
>CEAA01020726.1_pt1 | contig 43704 bp, 33 predicted proteins | sample 557551 | NCBI WGS metagenome assembly CEAA01 (sample SAMEA3182115, study PRJEB8094) | gut metagenome | biome: human; feature: gut; material: Stool; isolation source: human stools | place: Canada | collected 2013-06-11
GGCCACGCCCTCGTGGGTTTCCATCCCGGCGCCCACCACCGAGATTTTGGTCACGCCGGTATCGTAGGAAATGCTTCTGGCCCCGACCTTATCGCAGTATTCCTGCAGGGAGGCCACGGCGTCGTCGCCCTTGTCGGCGGGGACGGTGAAGGTGATGTCCTTGGTGCCGTCGCGGCCCACCGACTGGAGGATAATGTCCACATTGATGTGGGCTTTTGCCACGCGGGAGAAAATTTTGAAGGCGATGCCGGGTTCGTCCGGCAGACCGACGATCATCACGCGGGCCACATTGGCGTCCTTCGCCACACTCTTAATCAGCATTTGTTCCATTTTCGCAGCCTCCTTGACTTTGGTGCCGGGCACCCGTTTCAAGCTGGAGAGCACTTCCAGCTCCACGTTGTATTTTTTCGCCATTTCCACCGACCGGTTGTTGAGCACCTGGGCGCCCAGCGTGGCCAGCTCCAGCATTTCGTCGTAGGTGATTTCCTTCAGCTTGATGGCGCCGGGGATCTTGCGGGGGTCGGCGGTGTAGACGCCTTCCACATCGGTAAAAATCTGGCACAAATCGGCCTGCATGGAGGCGGCGATGGCCACGGCGCTGGTATCGGATCCGCCCCGGCCCAGGGTGGTGATGTCGTCAAAGCGGTTCAGCCCCTGGAAGCCCGCCACCACGACGATCCGCTTTTTGTCCAGCGCCGTGCGGATCCGCTCGGTGTTCACCCGCTTGATGCGGGCGGCGGAGTAGGTGGAGTTGGTCTGGAACCCGGCCTGCCAGCCGAGCAGGGAGACCACCGGGAAGCCCAGCTTTTCGATGGCCATGGCCAGCAGGGAGATGGAAATCTGCTCCCCGGCGGCCAGCAGCATATCCATTTCCCGCTTGCTGCCGCTGGGATTGATTTCCTTGGCTTTTTCAATGAGATCGTCGGTGGTGTCGCCTTGAGCGGACACCACCACCACCACGTCGTTGCCCGCCTTATAGGTATCGGTGACGATCTGCGCGACGTTGAAGACCCTCTCGGCATTGGCGACGGAGCTGCCGCCGAACTTCTGCACTACCAGCATACTTAGTTAACCTCCGGTTCAGATTGTGTCGACTCGATAGGACTGGGGACGCCGAATTCCACCGTGGCCCCCCGGCTGTCGCAGCCGAAGACCTCCACCCGCCAGCCGGTCAGCCCCGCCTCATGCAGGGCGGCGGCCGCCTGGGGGACAAAGGCGTCGTTGCCGCCTTCGATAATGGCCAGAATGGAGGGCCCGGCCCCGCTGATGGCCACCGCGTAGGCCCCCAGGCTGTAGGCGGTGTAAAACACCTGTTCCGCCCCCGGAATGAGGGGGAACCGATAGGGCTGATGCAGCCGATCCTGCACCGCCACCCGCAGGTTGTCGAGGCTTCCCGACCAGAGGGAGGCGGTCATCAGGGCGGCGCGGGAGAGATTATAAACCGCATCCTGCCGGGAAATTTCCGCCGGCAGGGCGGCCCGGGCCACCTCGGTTTTCAGCTCAAAATCCGGGATGAACACGGCGAAGCGGATCCGCTCGGACACCGGCACGGACACGGTGTGCACCCGTCCGCCGTCCATCACCGAGGTGACCAGCCCGCCCAGCATGGCGGGGGCGATATTGTCCGGATGGCCCTCCAGCTCCGCCGCCAGATCGCACAGGTCAGCGGGGGAGACGGGGCTGCCCATCAGAGTGTTGGCCCCCAGCAGGCCCGCCACCAGGCAGGCGGAGGAGCTGCCCAGCCCCCGGGTCATGGGAATGTTGCTTTCCTGCAGGATCCGCAGCCCCCGGAAGGGGTGGCCGCACCGCTCGTACAGGCGGCGGGCGGTGGCGTAAATCATGTTGGTTTCGTCGGTGGGGATGGCGGCGCCGTCGGTGGCCGCGATGTGGCAGCCGTCGGCTTCCTCCATCCACACCCGGTTATACAGCGTCAGGGCCAGGCCCAGGGCGTCGAACCCGGCCCCCAGGTTGGCGCTGGAGGCCGGCACGGTAATTTTCAGCATGGCAACCCTTCCCGCCTTACAGCTCCGCGACCCGCAGGCGGCTGAGAAGGGTCATGTTCTGCAGGGAGGCCAGCTTGGCGTCCAGTTCCGCCTCGGTCATGGAGGGGGTGACGAAGGCCAGCTGATCGGCCGGCGCGTGGGGCGCGCTGACGATAGCCGCGCCGCTGAACACGGCGTTGACCTGCGCGAGGGCGGCGTGGGTCTCCGGGCAGCGGAAGCGCACCAGGGCGCTGACCGCGTTTTCCTTCCAGTCGCAGACGTAGCCTTCCGCGCCCCGTTCCCAGAACAGATATTTGCGCGCGCCCAGGTGCTTGACCTCGTCGATGACGTCCGCCACCACGGCGCTGGCGGTGGGCAGCTTGCCTGCGCCCCGGCCGTAGAACACCACGTCGCCGATGGCGTCGCCCCGCACCATGATGCCGTTGAACACGTCGTTGACGTCGGCCAGCAGGCTGGCCGCGGGCAGAATCATGGGGGCGACCAGGCCGCTCACCCGGCCGTCCTGAAGCCGGGACACCCGGCCGATGAGCTTGATAACCCCGCCGTAGGCTTCGGCGAATTTCACGTCGTCCAGGGTGATGTTCCCGATGCCCTCGGTGTGGATCTGCTCGGGATAAACGTGCTTGCCGAAGGCAAGGGAGGCCAGGATGCAGATCTTGCGGCAGGCGTCGTGGCCGTCCACGTCGGCGGAGGGGTTCCGCTCGGCGTAGCCCAGCTTCTGGGCCAGGGCCAGGGCGTCCTCAAAGGACATGTGGTCCTCGATCATGCGGGTGAGCATGAAGTTGGTGGTGCCGTTGAGGATGCCCGCGATTTCGTACACCTCGTTGGCGGCCAGGCATTGGTCGATGGGGCGGAGGATCGGGATGCCGCCGCCCACACTCGCCTCAAACAGGAAGTTAAGGTTGTTGTTTTTCGCAATTTCCAGCAGCTCGTCGCCCTTGGCGGCCACCAGCTCCTTGTTGGAGGTGACGACGTTCTTCCCCGCGAGCAGGCAGCTCTTCACGAAATCGTAGGCCGGGTGGAGACCGCCCATGGTTTCCACCACGATGCGGATGTCCGGATCGTGCAGAATGTCGTCGAACTCCTTGGTGAACTTGTCGGCATAGGGCAGGTCGGGAAACTCCCGCAAATCCAGAATCCGCCGGATTTCGATGGGTTCGCCCGCCTTGTGGGCGATGCTGTCCGCGTTTTTGCGCAGCACCTCCGCCACGCCGGAACCCACCACGCCGTGACCCAAAATCGCTACATAAACCATGCTGATGACCATCCTTTTCTAAAAGGCGTCGCCGCCTATCTGATATATAGCTGACAAGGGGATGCCGTCCCCCGTGCGCAAACTGGCTGTCACGCGCCCGGCATATCCAGCCGCAGCCCGGTAATGCCCTCGCCCGTCAGGCGGGTGATCCGCTCCACCCCCGGCAGGGCACCCAAGGTGCGGACAAACCCGTCCACCGGCATCGCCAGCCGGTCGGTGCGGGCCGAAATGGACACCGAAGCCACGCCGCCCGCCGGGATGTTCTGGTTGACCGTCAGGATGTTGGCCCCCGCGTCGGCAAACGCCGCCAGCAGGGCGGACAGCACACCCGGATTGTCCTGCAGAATCAGGTGAACCGTAACGATTCCCCCGCTTTTTCCGGCATCGTAGCTGAACACCGCGTCCCGATACTTGTAAAACGCCGTGCGGGAAATGCCGGCCAGCCGGGCGGCCTGCGCCGCCGTGGACGCCCGCCCGGAACGCAACAAATCCTTGGCTTCCACCACCTTGGCGAACACCTCGGGCAGCACGGATTCGTCCACCAGGAGAAACCGCGGGTCGTTGTCCGTTTGTTGTGGCATAGGCGGCCGCATCCTTTCGACTGTGTAATCGGGTGGCGCACATGTGTTCCGCTGTGAAATACACTATAGCATTGTATGCGTCCGGTTTCAAGGGGGTACATGTCCGAAATCAGGGAAAAAATCGGGAAAAATGAAAGGGAGATGCGATTATCTCCCGATTGCTCCGGTTTTCTCGCAATGACGCATTTCTGCGTTTTGCACCATCCTGCCCATTCCGGCGCCGGTTTCTTGGTGCAAATGCCGCAATCTTTCCTTTTGACCAGAAGTGTGCTATGATACCTCTTATACACAGTACGGGAGGCATGCAGCTTTGTCGGAGAATCAACGGCCGTTTACCTCGGCCATCCTTGTGGCTGCGGGCGGCTCCACCCGGATGGGCGTGCCCAAGCAGACCATTCCCTTGTGCGGCGTTCCGGTCATCGTCCGCACCCTGCTCGCCTTTGAGGCGGCACAGCGGGTGGACGAGATCCTGCTGGTGACCCGGGAGGAGGAGGTGGAAGCCTTTGCCCGCCTCTGCCAAGACTACGGAGCGGCCAAGGTGCGCCGCGTGCTGCCGGGCGGGGAAACCCGCCAGCAGTCGGTGGCCCGCGGGGTGGCCGCCGCCGATGCCGGCGCCGCGTATCTGGCCATTCATGACGGGGCGCGCCCCCTCGTGCGCCCAGCGGTCATCGACGGCGTGATTGCCGCGGCCATGGAATGGGGCGGCGCGGCGGCCGGGGTGCCGGTCAAGGACACTGTCAAAGTGGCCGACGAGGCCGGCTTTATCGTTTCCACCCCCGACAGGCGGCGGCTGTGGAACGTACAGACGCCCCAGGTGTTTGAAAAGGAGACCTATTTGCGGGCCCTGCGGCAGGCGCAGGCCGAGGGCCTGGAATTCACCGACGACTGCCAGCTGGTGGAACGGCTGGGCTGTCCTGTGCGCCTGTGGAAGGCGGACTACGCCAATATCAAGATCACCACCCCGGAGGATGTGGCCTTCGCGGAAGGCATCCTCCGGCAGAGAAAGGAATGAGATAAATATGCGAATCGGTCATGGATACGACGTGCACCGGCTGGTCGAGGGCCGCCGTCTGATTTTGGGCGGGGTGGAAATCCCCTATGAAAAGGGCCTGCTGGGACATTCGGACGCGGATGTGCTGGCCCACGCGGTGGCGGACGCCCTGCTGGGGGCGGCCGCTCTGGGGGATATCGGGGGGATGTTCCCCGATACCGATCCGGCGTTTCTGGACGCCGACAGCCTGGTGCTGCTTCGCCGCGTGACGGTGGCGGTGGAAGCCGCGGGCTTCCGGATTGAGAACATCGACGCCACCGTGCTGGCCCAGAAGCCCAAGCTCAAGGACTATATCCCCGCCATGCGGGAGAAGCTGGCCGCCGCCTGCGGCTTGAACGTGGAGCAGGTCAGTGTCAAGGCCACCACCGAGGAGGGGCTGGGCTTTACCGGCGCCGGGGAGGGCATGGCCGCCCACGCCGTCTGCTTATTGGAAGCGCGGGGGGAATCCGCATGACCTGCGTCGAAGCCCTGCAGTATATAGAGGAATTAAAGCCGGGCGGCATGAAGCTGGGGCTGGACCGGATGCGCCGGGGACTGGAGTTGCTGGGGCATCCCGAGCGGCGCCTGCGGGTGGTCCACGTGGCGGGCACCAACGGCAAGGGTTCCACCGCCCGGATGGTGCAGGCCATCGCCACGGCGGCGAGATATGCCACCGGCCTGTTTTCCTCCCCGGCCGTCACCGGCCTGCGGGAGACCATCACCGTGGATGGGGAGGCCATCCCGGAGGCGGCTTTCGCCAGATGGGTGGACAGGCTTCGCGCTTTACAGAACGATATGGGGGAGGCGGGGGGGCTTTCGGAATTCGAGCTGACCACCCTGCTGGCGCTGGCCTGGTTTGCCGAGAGAAACACGGATCTCTGCGTGATAGAATGCGGCATGGGCGGCCGGGAGGATGCCACCAATGTGTTCGACGCCCCCCTGGCGGCGGTGATCACCCCGGTGGCCCTGGATCACACCGCCTGGCTGGGCGGCACGGTGGAGGAAATTGCGGCCCACAAATGCGGCATCATCAAGGCCCCCTGCGGGGTGGTGACCGCGCCGGATCAGGATCCCGACGCCCTGGCCGTCATCTGGGAGACCGCCGCCCGGCAGGGGCTGACCGTCCGGCAGCCCGGCACCGGGGCGGCCCCCCTTCTGGAAGCGTCGCTGGGCCGGACGGTTTTCGCCTATGGGGAGAAGCGCTATACCCTGCCCCTGACCGGGGCGTTTCAGCGGGACAACGCCCTGACGGCGCTGGAAACGGTGGACTGCCTGAGGGGCAAGGGCTATGTCTTTACAGAAGAAGCGGTTGCGGCGGGGCTGGCCGGCGCCTGTCTGCCCTGCAGGCAGGAGGTGCTGCGGCCGGATCCGCTGGTGCTGGCGGACGGGGCTCACAACCCGCACGGGGTGGCGGCCCTGGCGGACACCCTGCGGCGGCACCGGCCGCAGGGCGGGCTGACCATGGTGATCGGGATGCTGGGGGACAAGGACACGGCCGCCTGCGCCGCCCTGCTGGCCCCTCTGTGCGCCCATATCGTCTGCTGCGCCCCGGCCAATGCCCGGGCGCTGCCCGCCGAGGAACTGGCGGAGCAGCTGCGCCCCGGCTGCGGGGATGTCCGCACGGCCGGCAGCCCGCGCCAGGCTCTCCGGCTGGCGGAGGAGCTGGCCCACGGCGGCGATCTGCTGGTCGCGGGCTCCTTCTTCCTGGCGGCGGAGCTGCGGCCTCTTCTGCTGCTGGCCATGCGGGAGGGACGCCTGTCCTAGTACGGAGAGGATAATGGTAAATACGTGCGGTATATCCATTCAGAATATATACGAATAGTTGCTAAATTTCGCGGGAAAGAGACAAAATAAGACGGCGGGATTCTCAGGAATCCGCAGAGAAAAACTCCTATCATGTTGGATAGGAGTTTTTTTGTTGCGCATACTAATGCGGTGTATCCTTTTTCTGGACGCCGCAGGGATAGGGAAAGGAAAGGAAGAACCATGGGGATTCGTATGCAACCGGAAGGGGACAAGCTAACCGTCTTCCTGTTGGGCGAGCTGGATCATCATGCCGCCAGGGATGTGCGGGACAGGATCGACGCCGAGCTGGAACGGGGAAAATACAGGACGCTTACGCTGGATTTCAGCAGCCTGTCTTTCATGGACAGCTCGGGGATCGGCCTGATCATGGGGCGGTACCGGCTGATGAAAGCCATGGTGGGCGCGATGCAGGTGGTGGGCGCCTCCGAGCGGATGGATAAGGTCATGCGGCTGGCGGGGCTCGAAAAATTGGGGATCCTGCAGGCACAGAGCGCGGAAAGGAAGGAATCAACCAATGAAGCCAAATAATGAGATGAAATTATCGTTTCCCAGCCGTTCGGCCAACGAAGGCTTTGCCCGCGCGGCGGTGGCGGCCTTTGTGGCGCAGCTGGATCCCGCGGTGGACGAGCTGGCGGACATCCGCACCGCCGTGTCCGAGGCGGTCACCAACTGCATTGTGCATGCGTATCCCGACGCGATCGGGGAAATCATCCTGCAGGCGCGGTTGTATCCGGAAGGGAGGGTGGTGATTAAAATCCGGGACAGGGGTTGCGGCATCGAGGATATCCGACAGGCCATGGAGCCCCTGTTCACCACCGGTGGGGAAGAGCGCTCCGGACTGGGCTTCTCGGTGATGGAGAGCTTTTCGGACAAGCTGAAGGTGACCTCCCGCAAGGGCAAGGGGACGGTGGTGACTCTCGAGAAATACATAGCGCCCCGCGAACGGCAGGCGAAGACCAATTGAATGACAGGGAAGAGTGGATCTGCGCTAACATCGGGCTGGTACATGCCTGCGCCAAGCGGTTCACCGGCCGGGGAATGGAATACGACGACCTGTTTCAGGCCGGCTGTATGGGGCTGGTCAAGGCGGCGGACGGCTTCGATGAAAGCCGGGGACTGAAATTCTCCACCTATGCCGTGCCGGTGATTCTGGGGGAGATGCGGCGGCTGTTCCGGGACGGGGGGACGGTCAAGGTGAGCCGCTCCCTCAAAGAGCTGGCCCTGCGGGCCACACGGGAGAGGGAGGGCTATATTCACCGCGAGGGACGGGAGCCCACCATCGGCGAGCTGGCGGATTTGCTGGGAGTGGACGCTGAGCAGGCCGCCGAGGCCCTCGGGGCCTCGCTGCCGCCCCTTTCCCTGACCCGGGCTGGAGAGGAGGATGACGGCGATCAAATCGACGTGCCCGTTTCCCCGCCGGAGGAAAGCATCACCGATCATCTGGCCCTCCAGCAGGTACTGGGGGAGTTGGATCCCCGGGATCGGGCCCTCATCGTGCTGCGGTATCTCAATCGGCATACCCAGCAGGCCACGGCGGACAAGCTGGGGATGACCCAGGTGCAGGTGTCCCGCCGGGAGCGGGTGATCCTCGAGCAGATGCGGAAGAAGCTGATTAGCTAACCGCCCGGGGCGGGTAATAGAAAAGGAAAGGGCCGATTCGCCCGAAACCACAGAGGCGCTGCCATCCGACGGCGCCTCTGCAGTTTATAAGGGGCCGCTAGTACACGGGGCTGAGCCCCGCGAAAGCAGCCGCGTTCGCCACGGTGATTCTCTCGTCGAGATGATCGGTTACATACTCCTTAATCCGCCGAATATGGGGTTGCTCTCTTGGGGCTCCTTAGGAAAGCCAAAGAGAATCCATAGAAAAAGCCCCACGCTCTTGAGGAGATCCAGCTGTCCGGTCAGCCATTCCCGATGGAATTCGTCCAGCAGTAGCCGGATATGCGGGAGATGGGTATACGTGGTTACCGGCCGCAGCCGGACATGTTCGTTCTCTGGAAGGGTAAAGTTGAAGGCCATGCATTCCATTCCGGCGGTCTGCGCGCTGCGACAGGATATCGACCAGTTCTGGAGGGACGAGGCGCGCGCCCATGAGGACAACTGCTTCTCCAAGAACGCGCCCCAGGTGGCGCTGGGCGTCTATAGGAGAGACGAATGCGTGTTCGCACAGCTGGGGGAGGAAGAGGACCCCTGGGGCCACACATCGCTGGAACGCCGTGCCGAACTTAATAAGAGGTACAAGGATAAGGTGGAAAAATTGTGGGCCGCCGGCCGCTGGGAGAGACCGTCTCCAAGGCTTCGGCCTTCCCCGACTGGCGGCAGATCGGGGAGGTGTTCGGCGGGACGTACGTCTTCGACGGGCACGCTGCTTGGCTGCGGGGTAGCGTGTCCACCCCGGAGGAACTGGAAAAGCTGCTGGATCGCATCGACCGGATGGCTCTGCGCTCGTTTGTCCTTAGGATTCCCGGTCAGTCGCCTGATTGCGGTGGATATGATGGAGGACGGCGAGATAGAAGAAAGATGAAACGGCGGAACTGGAATTCCGCGGCTTTGAAATCAGGCCCCTGCATATTCTTCCTTGAGGCCGGCGGCCAGGGCGGATGCACGTCCGCCTGGCCAGCTGCGGGAGGGGGAACAAACGCCGCGCCTGGATAAACGGCTAGATTTTGCAGCGGCTGTGGATTGGATTTTATATATTCCGTGGGAAAGCTAAAAAAGTTTACCAGTCTCCAAAAACCTCTTGACATTTGATAGAACACCCGCTATAATAATGTACGTCGCTTGAGAGGGCAACTAATTAAGCTGACCGCAAAAATGGCGATTAGGGTATTTGCGCTGATGCATTTCAGCTGGCCCCGTCCTCGGTATTACGTTTCTTGACCGTGTAAAAATTCTAAGGAACACGATATGCGGATATGGCGGAATTGGCAGACGCGTTAGATTCAGGTTCTAATGATCGCAAGGTCGTGGAGGTTCAAGTCCTCTTATCCGCACCATAACGAGTGTCCTTATAGGATTTGAGTATCCTATAAGGACACTCGTTTTCTATGCTCATTTTGCCAGCTTAACTGGCCGCGGCCGGCGTCGGATCGTATGTCACAACGACCCCTCTCCGGGTCTTCATCGCGATTTGCGGAAGAGGAATATTCATTTCTTCCGGAATCTGAATAGAACCGATACAGTTATAGACAATGCGGATTCGTTGTGTACGGCCGCCCGGTGTGTTTTCTGCCTGGTATACTTCTATACGGTCAATGAGTTCGGTTAAGACACGCGGTGTCAATTTTTTTATACGAGTATACTTTTTGACAGCCGCCATAAAGGTCTCTGTGGTGGTCGCTTTCGCGTTGGCTTCGTCAAAGGCCTCTTTCAGATAGTCGATCCGCTCCACAATCGATGCCTGCTCCTCCTCATATTTTCGAGAGAGCTTCGCAAATCGGTCATCGGAGATTTTGCCGGTAGCATTGTCCTCGTAGATTTTCTCGAACAGCATATCCAGTTCTTTGTCCCGAGCCATCAGGGCCTTTAACTCGTTCTGACGAACCCGCTGATCGGTTTCCATACTCTTTTTGGAATAGTCGGAAACCGTGGCGATAAATTCTTCCTCATGGTGGCAAGCGAAACGCGTCAGCCGCCGGATTTCACTTAATACGACATTTTCCAGAAAGTCCACCCGGATATAGTGGGTGGAATCGCAGCATTTTCTTTTTCCCATGTTATAACCGGAGCAGCAGAAATACTGAATATCAGGGTTACCCTGGTTAAAATGGAAATGCATATTTCGGCCGCAGTCCGCACAGACAAGGATACCGGAAAACATATTCTTTTCTCCGCTCGCTGTCTTACGCTTACGAACCTTGCCGCGCTTTTCCTGGATTCTCTCAAAGGTCTCCCGTTCGATAATCGGTTCGTGTACGTCGAGGAAGACCATCATATTTTCCGGAGCGTTGCGGTAACGCTTCTTATTTTTGTAGGACTTGGAATAGGTCTTGAAATTGATGACGTCGCCGCAATACTCCTGCGTAGAAAGGATTTTGCATACGGTTGACGAGTTCCAATGACAGGGATCGTCATACGTCCGCTTGCCGGGCTTTTTCGAACCTTTGCTGATGGCATATTCCATGGGGGTCAACACCTTTTGCTCGGTTAATCTGACGGCGATCTGCTCGGTTCCTATCCCATCTAAAAACCATGAAAAAATGCTCCTAACAACTCTGGCAGCATCTTCGTCTATGATCCAATGCTTGGGGTTTTCCGGATTTTTCATATAGCCATAGGGGGGAGCACTCAAGGGTTCACCAGAACTGCCCTTGATTTTGTTGCTGATCCGCCGCTTTTTACTGATGTCGCGGGCGTACCATTCATTAAATAGATTTTTAATGGGTGCCAGCTCGTTGTCGCCTTCAAAGGAATCAATGTTGTCCGATACCGCTACCAGCCGTATGTCGTATTCCGGGAAGAATTCCTCTGTAAGTCGGCCCACCTCGATATAGTTGCGGCCCAGGCGAGAAAGGTCTTTTACGAATACAGCGGCAGCTTTGCCATCCTGGAGCTGTTGCAACATATCACAAAAGGCCGGTCGTTTCATGGTCACGCCGGAAATGCCGTCGTCGCAGAAATGCACCAGATTTGTATATCCCATTTCCTTTGCCACTTTAATCAGCAGCTTTTTTTGATTTGCTATGCTGTAACTCTCACCCTCCAAATCATCATCACGAGATAGACGCTCATAAAGAAATGCTGTTAAGTCTCGCTTATTTTTACTATTTGACCGCTTCATAATGCCTCCTTCCCGCAGCCAAATAAACAGTACCAGGAGATAGAATCGCAGCTGCTTATGTGTTGTCGATTTCATTCTGCATGAGCTTTAGCAGAACAGACCCTAATGTTTCCTGACTGTCAGCCCGGAATTTCGGCTCTACAATAAAGGTAGTATTGCCAACCATATACGTCTGTTCCTGCTCAAGCTCCTGCTGTACCTGCTCATTTTGCATAAGCGTTCTGTCTGTTTTGCTCAAGCATTTCGCCTCCCCAAAAGCCCGTATAGGAAGACATGGAAGGCGCCGCAAGACAGCTTGCTGCGATAGCCCAGATAACTGGGTATGTCTTCAGTATACGGGACGCCATGGCTTTGTCAAATTTCGTTTGTAGGTTTTTTTGCGGAAATACCGGTTTGTACGAAAACCATTTGTATGTGGACGGGTTTTTTCGGTCCCACCCGCAGGGGATATGCCGCGGCGGCCGACAGCTTCCCAGGACTTTGTGCATCCGATGCACAAAGTCCCAAGAGAGAACCACTTCATAACAAAACCATTACGGCCGTCTACAGACGGCGCCGCCAAGCTCCAGCGGCAAGTGTCTTCCGGATCGTCGCACCGCTGCTCTGTCGTACAGCGGATTTACCGCTTTCTGCGCGCTCCCCGGATCGTTCCGCGGCATATTACCATGATGCCTTCCGGCATATTTTTCAAGGTGCAAGAAATGGGTTATCCCGATAGACTTATCCTGTTACTCGGGCGGCGGTACGATGAGTAGCAAAACGCACTCTCCTTTCAGATAGTTGATAAGATTATTCCGCAGCAGGACTAAGCTCCGCACAAAGGCGATGTCTATTTCCTGCTGAAGATCCTCATTAAGACGGGAGCCGCTGCAGCATCCGTCGGCCGTATAGACCGGTTCGACTGCTGCTGCGCGTATATATGACTTGTAAAAGGAAAGATACTCACTTTCAACATTCGGGTCCGCATGGATGAGCTCCAGAATCATATCGGCCGACGGCGCGGGAAAAGTGTGCTTTCTATTTGTCATCAGGGATCATCCTCCTTTTTATTTCCCGTATGGCGTTACGCTTATGCTTTTCCACCATACTGATGCTGACTCCGAGTTCTAATGCCAGTCGTTTCATAGGCATTTTGAAAACGACGTTTTTTAGCAGTACCATCCTTTGGGTATCCGTTAGGCTTTGAAGGGCATCGGCCAGATCCGGATTCAAAACAGGAATTTTGATGCCTTGTACGTCAATCAGCTGGCAAAGTACCTGTTCAAATCCTGGTTCGTCATAATGCAGATCCTCGGCGTATTTGTCCAGCTCAACGAAAACGATGCCGTATTTACGGGAGCGTGATCGGTTTCTGTAGTAGCGCCGCTTGGTGTTGTTGATAACTGTCTTTAGGTATTTGTCTACATAGTGGAGCAACCCTTCGGAGATGTCATCGATCATAAAATCCGTTTTCACAATCATCACCTTTGCCCTTTCACTCAAGCGACAAGGCATGATGCTCGACGGATTTATACCACGCGGGAAAAATTTTTATATTCTCATTCGCTGTTCGCCTCCTTAAAAGCTAAAACCAAGTTGGACTAGAACGCGCACAACAAGGCAGGGCGAGAAGCGTAGAAAGCGGATGTTTTGGATGGAAATCCAGGATTCGTTATTGTCTGAGTTGATCTGGATTCCGTAAAAAGCCTTACTGATGCTGGGTCTTTAGGCAAAGGCCAGACTTCATGCAGCAATCTCCTGACATCGGAGTTTTCAAAAGTCTACCGTAGCGGAGAAAAAAGCGCTCCCATAGCCATTCATAAGTATGGCAGGGAGCGCTTGGTAGGGGATGGGAAAAGCATTATGGGAGATAATTTGGTTTGACTATGTTATAGATTTTAAAGCGACTTTGTTCGCGCTATCGATTTTGAGACGGCTTTTTCTCCTATATGCTGTCTATTGTGATTCACAGATCATGTGTAAGCTGTATTTCGTCTCCGGTAACGTGCCGCGAAAGAGGTATTTTCCCTCAGTGAAATCCGGAAAAGGGATCGGTGCGCCACCGGTAGCAATGGAGTCTTCGCTGAGCGCCGTGACCGCCATATAGGTAGCTGTATCGTATACATCAATGGGTGGTTCGATCCCCCGCTTGACACAATCCACGAAAGCGGAATACACCAACCAGTCCATGCCGCCGTGTCCGCCAATGGCATCGTAGTGCTTCCACAGCGGATGCATATAGTTTTTTTCATAGCTGTCGGCATTGCCCCACAACGACTTAGAATCAAACTCCGTGTCATTATGGATGCCGTCTAGAAACAATGAATCGCTCCATTCGTTATAATACGCCTTCGTTCCGTGAACACACAGTCCCCGACTGTAATAGCGAGGCAGGGTTGTATCCAGCGTAATGGTAACCGTCTGTCCGTTGGCACAGCGTAACACGCTCGTGACCACATCCCCCTGAGCAAAACGGGTCAGAGCCAGTTTATCGTCTGTCTCTTTGGTCCGCAACACATATTCGTGCAACCCCTGCGCCATCGAAGCGGTAGAACTGATGCTGATAAACCGGTTACCATTGTTGATGCCAAGCAACTTGCCAATGGGCAGCAATTCATGAGTAGGATAATTTTCACCATTGCGCCCAATGTAATTGCGCAGGCGATAATGGCGGTTCTCCTCACCCTTGGTCACTTCCTCCCGCAAATCATGATGATAGCCGCCGGCGCAGTGTATGATTTGGCCGAAGACGCTTTGCTTCACCATGTTGAGTAGCATCAGTTCTCGTTTCCCATAGCAGCAGTTCTCCAACATCATGCAGGGAGTGCCGGTGCGTTCGTAGGTACGGATGAGTTGCCAGCAACTGTCGATGCTATAGGCGCCTGCCACTTCGGTACCCACATAGATGCCCGCTTCCATCGCCGCTGTGGCGACCGGAATATGGGCTTCCCAGGCAGCCGTGATAATCACCGCATCGATAGGAAGCTCCAGGCACTTCCGATAATCGGTTGTCTCCAACGGTCGGACACCAGTCTTCTTCTCTATTAAATCCGCCGCTTTTTTTACCCGATCCTCATACAGATCGCATACTCCGGTGATTGTGATATCGGTCATGCGCATCAACTCTGCTTCCAGCACACCGTAGCCACGTCCGCCAAGTCCGACAAGCCCTATTTGGATATTGTCTTTCATATAGAAAATCTCTCCTAATAATTGCCCCTGATATCCGCTCCAGCCAATGCTGTGCCACGGGATGCGAGGCTTAGTTTGCCTTGCGGCACTTACGGCTGATCCGTACACCGATGAACCCAGTTGTGGCAAACAGCACAGGTAATGCCAGCCTCAAATCAACACCGGTGTCCGGCGAATCGTCGCCATTGTTACCGGCATTGCTGTTATTACCGTTATTGCTGTTATTGCCAATACTGCCACCCATCAGGGACAGGGACTGCAGACCGACGGGGCTATAGCGGGTACCGGCATACACGCCGGCGCGTACGCTGCCTATCTTGCTCAGATCCAACGGAGAATAGTCATTACCGAAATAGTAGATCGACAGGATGAAATCCTCCAGCGGGAACAGCACCGTTACATCCTTGCCGTAAAATTGATGGTTGATACCCACCCGGCCATCATACGGCAGCACGTAGGTCTTTCCGTCGGCTGCCAGCACATAGACCTGATCGCCGCCGAAATCAAACTGACGGAGCTCCTCATCCTCCATCGCCATGGTTAGATAGGTGGTATCGTGCTCCGTCTGTCCGCTCACCTGCATCGCCAGATACTTGGCGCCGCGGAAATCATAGGTGTTCAGCTTCTCGTTTGTGATATCAATTACATAGGTATCCGGTGCGAACCGGCCCATCAGATCGTCGAACCACAGCTTGCCGTCCCTCATGACTGGCTCCACCGCTGCCTCAGCGTTGTCCAGCTCGTAGTCGAGATCATCGCCCAGCTTGGAGAAATCCAGCAACTGCTGGGAGTTCGTGGGTATCTCGAAATCCAGTGCCTCCTGAGTGAAGCCGGAGCCCACCGCTTCGATCTTGAGAACCGAGAAGGCATCCTCAAGTTCCCACAGATAGGGCGGATTTTCTACCGTCTCGTCAATCCAGCCCTCGCTGCGCGCCCAACCGGAGGACAGATACACACCGGTCAGCAAACTCTTGTCAATGGGAGACCCATAGGTTTTCAGCTGTGAGAGGGGCAGATACAAGGTAACGATATCCCCGTTGGTGGGAGCGGGAACAATGGCGCCAACCCAGTTGCCGTATTCCACATCCGGCGTCTTGACCTCGCGGATACGCTGACCATCGTCCACATAGTAACTCTTCTGGCCGCCGTTATTATCGCCGGTGCCGTAAGACATCCCGCCGAACAGCATACCGAGACCGATCTGCAGACTGGTCGCTTCCTTATAGCGGATGGTGACCGCCAGATACTCCATACCATTCAAATTGCGCGCCATCAAATCCGTAACCATCAGGTTGAAGTAGCCGGATTCCCCTCTAAGGAACAGCTCATTATTCTCGACGACCGGAGTCCAGTCGCGTTGTTCTTCCCAGTGCAGCAGTTTGCTGGTGTCTACATTCGTGAAATCCTGCAGGGTCACTCGCTCTGCCGGAAGGGTGACCTCATCGCCATTTTCCGGCCGGATTTCATCGCCGTAGAGGGCGATATCCTGTACCTCCAGCATGGCTCTGCCGTCTTTGTTACGAGGCAGAATCATCGCCACGCCGTCCATATAGCCCAACTGGGCTGCGGTCAGCGGCGTGGTGCCATCCCACTGATACAGCAGATCGGAAATCTTCACATACGCCGTGAACACATCGTTCTCTGCAAGTTGATCGTCCGTGAAGCTATATGCTATGCCGGAACTGGTACTCATCTCATAGTATTTGCCGCCCTTGCTCCAGTAGCGGGTGCCGTTATTGATTAGATACGCCTGTCCGCCGGCATAACCTCCGAAAGAGAAATTCAGACCGGGACGGTATTCGTTGGTTCCTGTGGAGGGCGCCTGCAACACCTTGCAGGTCATGGCAAGATACTCTGCGCCGGTCCACACCCGCTTGTCTATGTCCAGCAGGAAGAAGTCTGCTGTCTGATTGGTGGTTGTACTGTCATCTACCACAAGCGCGCCGTTCTTCACTGCCATGGTGTTCGGAAATTCGGTATACTGGTTCTTGAACCGACGGGCGTTGAGAGCGCCGTCACCGTCCTCAAAATCCTGTACCATCACCTTGGTGCCGATGGGACGCCAGGTGCTCTCTTCAAGCTCGTCGCGGCCGCCGCTATACAGAGCGATTTCCTGCACGGAAATCGCATAGGCGTTGGACAGAACCGTATCGTCCTTGTTGCCCAGATCGGCAAAATTGAGTCCCACGCTCTTGACATCCCGCACCTGCTCAGGAGTGATGCCTGCGTTGGTGTAGGCGTTGCAGAAAGACTGAAGCGGGATGTACGCTTTGACGACATTGGAGCTGCCGGTATGGAAGGTTACGGAATCATTTTTGTTTGCCACAGTGACTTCCTGTAGCTGTTCGGAACCGTTGTCATACAGTATCTTGGTGTCGGCATTCAGCACCATATCCGTGTCCGTGATCAGGGAGAAGGTGACCGTGAAGGCGGCGGAAACGCTGTTCTTACGGAAAGCCACCGCCAGATATTCCGCATCGGTAAAATCGTGGGTCGCCAGATTGCGTACCATGACATTGGCCTTACCGTGCCCGCCTGTGCCCGCATTGCCTGCGTCGGTAAAATATAGGCCTTTGACGCTACTAAAAGCGGGTGTATTGGTCAGCGAGTCGTTATACCATAGCTCGGCATCCGACTCCATATTGGCGGTCAGTGGGGTACCGAAATCCTGCAAAACGACTGCCTGCAGATCTTTCACCAGTGCATCACCAGCAGGGGTGGGATCGCTTGTCTGTTCCTCGCTGTACAGAGCGATCTCCCGCACCGAAACCGCATCGGCGTTGGACATAGCTGTGTTATCTTTATTTCCTAGATCCGTGAACTGGAGTCCTATGTCCGCGACCGCCCGGATCTGCTCAGAAGTGATGCCTGCGTTGGTGTAGGCGTTGCAGAAAGACCAAAGCGGAATGAACGCCTTGACAGTATCAGCACTGCCGGTATGGAAGGTCACGGTATCGTCTTTATTCGTTACAATGGCTTCCTGCAACTGATCAGAACCATTATCATACAAGATCTTAGTACCCGCACTCAACACCATATCCGTGTTTGTAACCATAGAGAATTTGGCCGCAAATGTGGTGGAAACGCTGTTCTTACGGAATGTCACCGCCAGATATTCTGCGTCGGTAAAATCGTGAGCGGCGAGATTGCGCACCTTAACATTCGCGCTGCCGTGTCCGCCGGCGCCCGCATTGCCTTCGTCGGTGAAGTACAGCCCACGGGTTGCATCGAATGCAGGCTTGTTAGTCCACCATTCGCTGTACCACAGCTCGGCGTCCGCTTCTCCATTGGCGATCAGCGGGGTACTGAAATCCTGCAGCACGGTGACCGTCCGATCTGCCGTCAAAGCGTCGGATGTCTGAGGAGTGGCGGCACCGACGGACAATAGCGCCACCGGCAGCATGGTCAGCAGCAGCGCTGTCACTGCCAGTAGGGAAATACTGCGTTTTTTCAAGAATATCCATCCTTTCTGTTTCTGGTTTTCGTTTTTCCGGGAAGTTCACTTTCCCGTCAGGTGCTCATTGAAACCGTGGCATCCAGCGCCGGTATGCCTCCTCCACCACCGTGACGAATTTTCCGTGTCCCTGCAGCTCGGCAAAGGTGGGTTGGCTCTCCGGGCCGTACATGGCATACTGGGAGTGGACGGCAAAGTACATTTTCTGCTCCAGAAACACCGACAGCACGTCGTCAGCCCACTGCTCCGCATTCATTCCCGGCGCCAGTGCCGTATACATGGCACCCCATTCGCCGCAATAGACCGGATAGTTATGGACATCCCGCCAATCCGAGAACCGGGCGGTGGAGGCGGCGATCATCTCCCGATCCATCCCGAACAGATGCCCGTACACCGGAGACTCCCAGAATTGCAGTCCCACCTGAGCATACACGGTGTTCGGCAGTCCTTCACCCTTGAAGGAAGCCTCCACCGTATAGAACCAGCCCGGCCGCACTCGGAACAGATCCTTTGACCAGCTGCACAGTTCGATACGTCCTTTGGTATCGCTCACCCGCAAACTGCCGGGTGCCGCCGCGCCCGCCGCTTCGTCAAAGGACACCTTGCCGGTATATTCCTCATACACCAGCCGCCGGACGGAAAAGGCATTATCGACACCGGAGGAGTAGACGACGCCTCGGTTCTGTCCCGCTGCGTCAAATGCCCGCACCCGCCAGTCGTCTGACCAAGCAGCCGCTTCCTGGGGAATATCCCCCACCAGCGCCACTACCAGAGATGCCGCCAGCGACTTGCCACCGTGAGGTGCCAGAGGCCCGGAGCAAAGAGAGGTGAAACCGCCGTTCATAACGGCAGCGTCCACCCGCTCTGGTGCCAGCACCTTTTCGCCCCGCCGGAGACCGAAATCCGACAAGATCGGACTGCCGTAGACCGTACCCGGCTCTTTCCAGTCTCCCTGAAAGCAGAAATCCGCCGGGGCATAATCGTGATACTCATACATGAGGTTTTCTTCCCTCAGGGACGGGAATGCGGGGATCTCCAGATCGTAGCAGCGGGCATCCTTCAGTCGGCCGTACATCTGCTCGCAGACGATCAGGTGGTTTTTGTCCACCTGTCTCACAGCATCGATGCATCGTTGATACAACGCTCCATACGCCTTCAATGACTGCGCAAAGGAGTCCATTGCCGGAGCAAACTGCTCATTCCAGAAAGAATAACCGGCGATCACCGGCTCATCGGCGAACCGCTTTGCGATGAACTGCCAGATCCGGATCCAGAATGCGGCGTGTTCCTCCTCGAAAATATGGGTACCGTTGCCGTGCGCCCAGTTGGAGCCGGGCACCACATGCATATTAAGGATCAGCCGGATCTCATACTTTTTCGCCCAGTCCACATTTTCCTGTATCCACTCCAGTGCGCTTTCCCGCAGCGGATCGTCCGGCTCTGTGGGGCGAAACAGATTTTCGTTGATGAGGAACCGTACCGTATTGATGCCCATGGCGGCAAAGCCACGATAGCCTTCATCCCGGGGATTGGCGCGGTAGGGTTCGCTGGGGTTCCAGCCATGGCCTCCCCCCAGCACGCCTCCGTCAAAGCTGCCGCCCCGGATGAACCATTCATCCCCGTTTTCATCCACCAGCCATTTTCCCTGTCGGCGGATAAAGCCGTGGATTTTCGTGGCGCGGCGCTGAGGGGCACCCGACTGTGATGGATTTGCCATATGCTTTCACCTCATGTTTCTCAGATTGAAGGCATCAGTCGCCGGAACGCATCTTCCAGCACGGTATAATTGCCCGCCTTTATTTCCGGATTGTGCGCCCAGCTATATGGCTGCAGCGCTTTACTGTACATGGCAAAGGGCGTATGTACTGTAAAATACATATTGTTTTCTTTGAACACATCTAGCTGATCCTGCGCCCACTGCTGGGAATTGAGCCCCTTGTCATACGCCTTATAGTAGGCGCCCCACTCCCCGCAGAATACAGGAACATTGTTCTTGTTGCGATAGTCCACATAAGGCTTTATTTCTGCCTGCAGGCACTCCTTGTTCATGGTCAGCGTCTTACCGTATTCATCGGATTTGAAGAATTGCAGTCCGCTGCGCAGAGAAGCATCGTCCGGCAGAGAGCGTCCGCGTACCTGCATCAGCACCCGGTACCGATAGCCGGAGCGGACTTTTAGGTATTCGCCGTTGGTCGTGCTGCCGAAGCCGGATCCGGAGGTCAGATTACCGAAGCTCAGTGCGCCGCCATCGGTGTTGGCCTCATAATTGCGAATGCCCGCGCCGGTCATGGTGTAGTGCTTGATGCTGGTGTCGGAATTGAATACCCGCTTATAGACGGTACCGGTTTCCCTGCCGGAAGCGTCGTATTCCTTCACCTCCACAGAATGGAGGCACAGCGCCGCAGAACCGGCGATTTTACCGTTAAATTGGAACTGCACAGCGCCTGCCACCGCCATTTTGTCGGCGACCGCGATCAAGCCGGAGTCCAGTGTGGTCAGCTTGCCGTTCATTGCGCTGCCACTGAGGGCGACACTGCCCATTGCCGAAGAAGAGACTTCCAGCCCGATAGCGGCGATAGCATCGGAACCGTACACCAGTCCGTAGGGCTGGGTATCTCCCTGAAAGGTGAACTCATACGGCCCGTAGTTGTGGTATTCGTACAGGATGTTCTTTTCATTCAGCGTGGGGAACGCGGGGAAGGTCATGTGATAAAAATTGCCCTCGCTGTCCATGCGGCCGTTCATCTGTTCACATATGATCAGATGCTTCTTATCCACAGCACGCACAACGTCAATGCACTCCTGATACAACTTCCCGTATTCCCGCAGAGACTCCTCATAACTGTTCATGCTGGGAGCACACTGTTCATTCCAGAAGGAATAGCCCAAAATGACAGGTTCATCGGCAAATCGCCGTGCGATTTCCCGCCACAGCACCAGCCAGCGGCTCTTATTATTCGCAAGGAACACATTCGGCTCATTGGAGCCGCCCTGAGTGGCACCGGGCACCACATGCATATTGAGGATCAAGCGCATATGGTATTTTTTCGCCCACTCTACATTCTTCTTGATCCAGTTGAAACCATTTTCATTGAACTTGCTGGAGGTACGGCTGGTGAAGAACAGCGCCTCATTGAATGTGAAACGGATGGTGTTGCAGCCCAGTTCAGCGTGTTCTTTATAGATGCTCTCATTGCAGAAGTTTTCGTCCGGTTTCAGCGGATTCCAACCGCCGGCCCCGCCCAACGAGCCGCCGTCAATGCCGCCGCCTTTGATGAACCATTCATCTCCGTTTTCGTCCACCAACCATTTGGCCTGCCGCCGGACAAAGCCGTTAATGCTATTCGCCCGCTTGGCAGGCTTCCCCCCCTTGGCAAAGTCGATCGCGGAAGGAGCTTTGCTGCCGGAACTGGAAGCCGTGTTTCCGGAGGTTTTGTTATCGGTGCTGTTTTTAGAGGTTTCGTAGCTGGTACTGACGGAACTTTGCGGGCGGGCCGTCTCGATTCCCGAGGGCTCCGAAGTCTCTGTGGAGACAGCGGAGACGGCGGAGGAGGTCGAAACTAGCCAGCTGGATTCCTCCGAGGACGAAGGGACATTACCGTCGCATCCGGTTGCCGACAACAGGCTGCAAGCTAGTAGTACAGCAACCGTCCGTGTGCACAGTCGTCTTTGCATCGTGTGCTCCTTTCATACTCAGTGATAGCGAGCGTTTGCCTTCGCCACCGCTTTATCCACCATATTCGTATATGTGTTGAGCTTGGCGTTGACTTGGTTGGGATCTACCTCTTTCATTTCCCAGGTGATCAGCTGGGAAAGCCCTACCTGTACCAGATCCAGGACGCTCTGTGAGGGATCGATCTGCCGCTTGGCCTTTTTCAGTTCGTTGAGATGGAAGTCCCGCAGTTCCGTACTCATGAACAGTTTATCCATGCCATCCCGCACAGGATCCAAATAGTAGCGCAGGAAATACCCGGCACCTTCAGGGTTTTTAGCCCCCTGGGGTATGCCAAAGGCATCCAAGCCGTACACAGTATCGTACTTTTTCCCCTCCGGATTGGGCAGCGGAACAGCGCCCATTTTAAACTTGATACCTTTGAAAAAGCCCTCTTTTTCCAAACCGTAGTTTGTGGTGTTGATCATACCGGTACGACCATTGATAAAGAGGTTGGCATCCCAGTCATCCTTGATGAGCCCTTCTTTGACCAACTGCGCTTGCATGCGGAAGCCCTCGATAAGCGCGGGATCGCTGAGATTGCTCTTGAACTTGCCGCCCTCCCAGGATACGATCCCTTGAATGCCGGCGGTATAGACCCACTCGATGCGGGTGCCGGTAACATAGCCGTAATAATCGTTTCCCAGAGAGTGGATATCCCGGCACGCCTTTTCAAAGGTCTTGAAATTCCAGGTGCCTGCCTTATAGTAGTCGCCGGGAGAATCAAAGCCGTTATCGTGGAACATCTCCTCATTATAGGCTACATACGAGTTGATTGCCGTCTCCCCAAAGGTGTTGACACCATAGATTTTTCCCTTATAAGTGGTCGCCTTGGAAACACTTTGATCCCAAATTGGATCTGCCATATTCAGCTTCGCCGCGCTCAGATCCTGCAGCAGGTCTATGCCCGCTGGCCAGAAGCTGTAGCGCACCACATCCGGCGACTGTCCGGCAGATATCAGGCTGGCGAGCTTGCTCTGCACATCGGGAGAAACAATATATTTGACTTTGATGCCGGTGGTTGCTTCAAAAGAGCGGAACTTGGACTTATCCCGGGCATTGGGTTCCCAGTACATCAGGAAAGTAACCGTGGAGTCTTTCAGCTTGGCAGGTATATCCTTGTAGGGGTTTTGGGGATCCTTCATATTGATATCAGAGGTATTGCCGCTCGTGGTTTTTGCCGTTGTGTTCGTGCTGCTCCTGTTATTACCGGTGGTCCTGACCGTCGTGCTGTTGCTCCCGGAATTATCCGTCGAGTCTGAAACGCTGGAATCTGACGAAGAGGTTTCGGATTCTGCATTCGGATAGCCGCTTGTGGCTGCGGATGAAACCGTACTGCTGTTGCCGGATTTGTCCGGCGGCGTATTACTGCAGCCAACAACCGTCAACAGCATAAGTGGCGCCAGCAACAGACAAAGAGCGCGTGTCATTCGTTTCATAAAGCTCCTCCTTTTGACCATGAATGAATACGTTTTATGATAAAGCCGTTGGTACGGCTGGGTACAAGGGAAACAGAACGCGGACATCAGCCGACAATACCCACCCGGTCAATGCTCTTAATAAACCATTTCTGCAGGACCAGGTACAGCATCAACATCGGTGCCATGAAGATGACGCAGCCGGCCATGTTCACGCCAGTGGCAAGGCCGCCCTCACCGCTCATACCCGCTTGGGACATCTGGGTGGTGATCATGGAAATCGCCACCGACAGAGGATAATCGTCGGTGAGGAACATGGTAGGCATATAGGTGTCGTTCCAGTGCCAGATGACGGAGAATAGTCCCGCCGTCAGGAAGACCACACCCGAGGACGGAATGATAACGGACAGATAGGTGCGCAGAGGGCCGGCACCGTCTATCCAGGCCGCCTCCTCCAGTTCTCGTGGGATGCCGCGGAAAAATTGGCGAAATATGTAAATGAGAATGCCTGACTGCAGCCCTACTCCCAATACCGATGGTAGCCAAAAGGCAAACACGGTACCCAGCAAATTGGGACGCAGCTCTTGCCCGATCACCTTTCCCAGCAGTTCCAGCAGCCCGAGGAAATCCAAATGAGAGTAATTGACCGTCATGGGTATCATCAGCATGGGCAGCGGGATCAGGATGGTCAGCAACAGGATCCCTTTCAATATTCTGCTCTCCCAAAAGACGAACCGCGCCATACCATAAGCAACCATGGAGCATACGCCTATCTCCAGCGCCGCGCTGACCATCTGATAGACCAGTGTGCTGCCCAGGGATACCGGTAAACGAACCATTTCATAAGCGAGCTTAAAATTTTCCAGTGTGGGGGATTTGGAAAGCCAAACCACGCTGGGATCGTAAAAGTCACTTTCCGGCTTCAGTGCATCGCTGACCATTTTCAGCAGAGGAAACAGCAAGATATAGCTGATAGCCAGCAAAAACAGCAGCAGGAAGAACCCGCCTGCAATGTGCAGCAGCTTGCGTGCCGGCTTTGTCGCCGGATGTATCGATGCAGGGCGCATGCGTTTTCTCTCCTTTATCCCATATGCAGGTCATTCCCACCGTCTTGCCAACAACCGCTTGTACGCAAACATGACCACGCTCATCAGCGCACCGACGATGGCAAAATACAGCCACAGCCGCGCCGAGCTTTCATCATAAATCTGGCTCTGAGTCATCAACTGAAACGGCATCTTCATCATGGTATTGTTTTTATCGGTCACAATCCCGATCATCGTATACACGATTACCAACACAAAGGTATTATTGAGCATGGGGAAAGTGATAAACCAGAATTCTTCCCATTTATTGGAGCCTTCCACGCGGGAAACCTCATAGAGGGCATCCGGGATCGTCTGCAGACCGGCGATGAACAGCACCGTCTGTACACCGCAGCTCCAAACAAGGTCAAATATATTTTCCATGATTTCTGAAAAAAGGACGATCAGCTTTTCCGGGATTTCCAGACTGCGCAGCACCGCATCCAGATCCAGAATGTTGGAGGTATAGGAGCTCGTTCCCTCCGGGCCACTCCCGCCGATAAAAACCAGTTCCATGATCGCGCCGGAGGCAATAATTACCGGCAGGAAAAAGACCGCTCGTGCCAGCATCCTGCCGGGGAATTTCATGTTGAGGATCAGAGAGAAGATCAAACTTAAAATCACGATGATCGGCAGAGAACTGCAGAAATCTCTTACGGACTCAATTAGAAAATAGGTGTAGGTACCGTCGGTTATCAACAATTGGCGGTAGTGCTTCAAACCGGCGAATACCACCTGCAGCTGATCGCCTACAAAGGACACATTGGAAAAAGAATAGATCACCGACTGAAACAGCGGCACCAGAAAAAACAGGATGATACCCAGCTCCCATGGGAGCACAAAGAGTCGTCCATATCGGCTGTTGCGCCGTGCCAGTCCCCGGTTTTTTTGTTTCATTTGGTTCCCTCCCGGGCGACGATCCGAAAATCTCTTGCTGCCACTTCGCCCTGTACAACGGTTGTTGCCGTATCGCCATAGTTGACCAGAACCGTGACACCGTTGTCGTACTGGATCTCCCGCAGTTCTCCCAGAATCCGATGGGAACAGATCGCTGCTCCCTTCACCGCTTTCAGCAGCGAGTCGATCCGTGCCACCTGCTTGGGCAGAGTCTGCAGCACATCGGCATAATATGTACTGCCTAACATGGGCTGGGGAGAATCCAGATAGTCCTTCTTAAAGGAACCGCTCAACGTGTAGGTCAGCCCGCAACCGGCCTCTGCAGCCCGTAATACTGTTTCCTGCGGATCCACAGACAGGTTGACCGGCTCGCTGCCCATGGGCACACAGCCCTTAAATACCATCTCATAAAATGGGATCTCTCGGGCAAAAGCAAGAAAACCGGAGCTTCGTAGCGGTACATCAAACAGGTGGGCGCTGCTGACAGCGGCATAGGCATTAGCCTCCGAAGAGCTCAGCGACAACCCTCGGTCGGCAGCTGTCTTCTGCAGCGCGGCATACTGGGTGTCTGTGCCTCCCTTAACCGCCCCGTCGGCGTTTCCGTAATCGGAATAGGCGGTATTTCCGGCGGTGTTGAAGCTGATACCTGTAAGTCCCCATTTGACAGCGGCGGCTGACGCCCTTTCAGCAAGGGAGGGCAGCTGATCCCGGCACACCAGATAAGTGGCTGGGAAGCCGGTATTAGGACTGCGCAGCGCCGGCTGCACCGGATACAGACGGGAAGCCTGCCGGTTGGGGGCCTTTGCCGTATCCAAGAAACGGCTGATACCGCTGCCGGATCGGGAAAAATGAAGAAGATCAAAATCGAAGTAGAGTAGAATATGTTCCTCAGCACAATAGCTGGCCAGTGCTTTCAGCTCTCCAATGCCGCCCATGGCGCCTGCCACCGTTAGCCCACCCGCCGGCTGATGGGCTTCCAAGCCCCCGCTGCCGAAGCCTATCAGTTTCACCACCGGCTGTACACCGGCGCTGGCCGCAGTCTCATTGATGATGGCCTGCGCCTGCTTCAATGTCGTCAGCGCCTCGGTCGCCCGATAGGGGATGCCCAGAAAGAAACGCTGCAGCCTGATGCCTCCCAGGAGGTTAAGATACAGCGCCTGCTCCGTAACTGGTCCTGACTGCATACCGGCAGCGTTAAGATAGCGGCGGTACCGCTCAGCCATGCCCACATAAGAGGCCTTGTCTCCTTCCAGCGGATAATAGTTCACCGCCAGCAGCGGCTCGCTGTTTCTTTCCTCCGAAAAAATACAGATATCCCGTACCGTACCGATGGTGACTTCTGTGGTTTCGGTGCCGCGGATGGCAAAGGTTACATAGGCAGAGGAATACCGTACCCGCTCATTACCCGCCTGCGCCTCAACCGAAGCGGTAGACGCGCCGGCGGTCACTACCCCCAGCAAAGCATCGCTACCGTGCTTGACTCCGAATACCGGCAGCCGTACGCTGCCGGTATTGGTGCGGGTGACCAGAACATTATGGGACGGATCCGCCCCGTAAACTTCTTCAGAATAGGTGAGCCCGCCGGTCACATTGTCCACATCGATCAGCGCGCCGCTGCCGGAGGGAACAAAAAGCCAGGATTCTTTGGCACCGTTGGGTACGCTCGCCATCATCGGTGCGACGGAAACGGCGCACACACGGTTGCTCTTTTCGGTGATCTCTGCCGGCACACAGGATAACCGCAGTCCATCCTCTAGCAGCTGATAGGTCAACGGCACGCCGATTTCCAGCTCATCGAACCAGTATTCCACCCGGATTCCGTCCGCGACAGCGTATGCCAACACCCGACCGTTGCGTCCGGCGCCCACAGTGGAGGTGACGCTGGTAGGTCCCAGAGCATTCGGCTCAGCATAACTTAGCACCAATGCCGCCCGGGATAGAACATTGCCGCGCCCTTCTTCCAGCGCCGGCACCGTGGGTTCCGTTCCCCATCGCCTGCCGGTATGTTTATCCGTCAGAAAAACGGCTTTATTTTCTTCATCCCAGCTGAGAGTATACCGCTCATTCGCCGCCACGGTGCCGGAACTTTCCACCGCTGCACCACGTACAGGCTCGCCTGCGGCAGCGGTATTGTCCTGTGTCGCCCCGCCGCAGGCGGACATGCCCAGCAGGAGTCCTGCCAGCAGCAGGACGGCGGTCAGCCGCCGATAGTGTTGTTTCATCCCGCACCTCCTCGAATCACCGATAAATCGCTTCCGAAAACACCGTCAGCAGGAACCCGTAGCCCTGCCGCAGCAGGATGACAATCATAAACAGCACAAACACGATGATAGCGATCCCGAACACGGTGAGCAGGCTCGTCCAGATAAACTTCCATAAGCTGAAATCATGCATAATCATCGTGCCAATTGTAATCAGCAGCAACGTAAACAGTACCCCGAAGCCCTGCAGCAGCTGCAGGAAAGTGCCTTCCTCCAGCAGCATCACATGGGAAAGAGGAAGTGCCAGTAGTTTAATCAGCAAAAGCGGCAGCAGACTGTAGCAGACCACGGTCAGAATATCCCGTAGCCTGCCCTTGCCTTCGAACAGGGAGGCCACCGCCCAGTTGACCACCACCCACAATAGGATCAGGCCCACCGTACGGGCAAACACTAACAGGGAATTAAAGGTGACAGCATCGTAGCTGGTAAAGAGAAAGCCTCCGGCTGTCTCCTCAAGCACGCTCAAAATATACAACAGCAGCATTAAAGCACCGCAAATCAGCGGAGCCCCGGCGCGTTTTTTCTCTTTCATCTCTCCATACACCCTGAAAGGATGGACGGAAACTCCCCCCAGCTCTCGCAGAGCGGGATTGCGCACCAGTATAAGGCGCCGTTTGGTAGTACATATAAGCCAAGCGGCAAGCGCGCATACCTCGGCCAGGGCTGTTGGAAAGAGCCACACGAAATTCTGCCGCACATAACGGTCACGCACATATTGATACGCCTGAGAATACAATTCTCGGTTGTCGGCGATTTTTGCATATTGCATGGCGGTGCCGTAATCCGCCTCGATTATGGCAGCCTGTGCCAACCCCTGATACGCCAGCTGATTTCCACGATCCTGCCGCAGGATCGCCTCCCAAGCAGGCTTAGCTTTCTCATAGTTGCCACCCAGGGTCATCAGCTGGCATTCCCGCACGGCTTTCCCATAGTCATTCATGCGGAAAACAGTCAGTGCCTTTTGCGCACTGTCCGCCACCAGCACATCTTGCTGAGTGGCGGCGATAGCGACTGCCTGCTGAAAGGTCCCCAGTTGATCGCCCTGGGACAGACCGCCGCCGAATGCCGTGAGAAGGTTGCTTTCCACATCATATACAAATACCCTGCCGAAGACACTGTCTAACGCATAAATGAAGCCGTCCGTGTCCACCTCCAGACTGAGCAGATCCTGCGCCTGAGGCTTGTTCAGCAGGGTGAGCAGTCCTTCGTCGGCGAAATTCACATCGCTATTGACCAGAATGTTGCTCCCGGCAGCATTGAGGCGCTTGATTTGCCCGGTTTGTGTTGTGGTGCCAATCCGTCCGGTGGCGGTATAGATGTAGCCCTCCTTATCCACGGTGAGATCTGTAAACTGATAAGGCAGTTTGCGCATCTGCCCGCCGCGCTTTTCGTTGTTGCTGAACAACCTGTCGCTGAGCCGGCTGATGATGCCGATGGTGGGGCCATAGACTTTATTGGAGCCGTAAAACCCGCCGAAAGAACCCTCCGGCGCATAGACGAGAGCGCCGTAATAGGATCCTTCGCTGAGTACATAAGCGTAGCCCCGCGAATCCACCGCAACCTTGCTGGGCCGGAACAGAAAATCCTCCGGAAGCAATCCGGAGTCCGGCAGAGTCAGGGTGCGCCGCACCACTCCCTGCCGATCCATAACCAGTACCCGGGCGTTCTGGGTATCGGCGAGATAAATATCTCCGCTATTCGCAACGAATACGCCTTTGGCTCCGGCAAACCCGGTAGCTATGCCCTCGACAATTGCCTGCCGGATGACGCCGGCGGGCTTGTAGGCGGCGTCCAGCATATACAGAAGTCCCCGACCGCTGTCCAGCAGATAGGTCATGCCGTCCTTATCGGTATACACATCGGACAGACTCTCAAACTCAGCCTCACCGAAATCCTCCGCCCGCACCGCCAGCAGCGGCTCATACATCGGACGATTGGAAACCAGCTTGCGGACACCTTGGTCGTTGTTCCAATAGGTGTAGCTGTCATACGGGGTTTCTGCCGCTGCCCTCAGCGGCAGAAACAGTGCCAGCAGCAGGCAGGCGAACCAGCGCAGGATATGCTTTTTGCGGAATATTTTTTGCATATTGACACTCCCTTTACCGGATCGTAGACAGCGGCCATTATTCCTTAATGCCGGCACTGCTCATCGTCTCCATAATGCTGCACTGGGAGATCCAGTACATCACAATCGGAGGCACCATCATAATGACGCTCATTGCCGCCATATTACCCGAACGGGCGATGCCTGCCGCGCCGATCTGTGCCACACAGTAAGGCAGTGTTTTCAGATACTCCGACAGGATAGTGCCGCTTGGCACCATGGACCAGAGGGACTGGAAAGACAGTAGCGCCAGCGTCAGCCAGGCAGGACGGATCAGCGGCATCACGATCTGCCAGAGGATTCGGAAAGAACCTGCTCCGTCGATACGGGCAGCCTCCAGCAGTGCATCCGGAATACCGGCATCCACGTACTGCTTCATCAGGAACACTCCCACCGCCGAGGGTATCGCCGGCAGGATGTATGCCCAATAAGTGTCCACCAGACCCATGCGAACCGTGATAAGGTACTGGGGGAGAGCCAGGGTCGTACCGTTATACATCAGCGAGAATTGCACGATCCAGAAAAACACTGTCATGATCCGCAGACGGGATTTGGACAAAGCAAAAGCTGCCATGGAAGCCGTTATTACATGCAGAACCGTCGTCACCGCTGCCACGAAAAAGCTGTTGAAGACATACCGGGCAAACGGCACCTGCAGACCTGTTACCAAAGAGGGGAGCGTGATGTAATTACCTAGTGTCGGGCGCCGCACCAGAAAGGTCGGCGGAAACACCAGCAGCTCATCCAGCGGCTTAAAGGAGGTGATAACAGAATAGGCGAGCGGCAGCACTGAAAAAACTCCGGCTGCCAACAGAAACAGCACCATCGCCGTATTGCCGCCCCCTGAACGGGTGTAGCGTTTGTAGTTTCCGGAACGGCCTCGCAGCCGCAAGCTGCTTTTTGTCATCTTGAACCTCACTCTCATCGCCCCCTGCTGCACAGGCAGCCTATATTTGTCCGGTTATCTGCCGGCGGCGTTCAGTGCCCGATCGATGATAAGGCGTGTCAAAGCCATCAACGCAAATAGAAACACCGAAATCGCCGCCGCATAGCCGTATTCATACCGCACGGTGCCCACCTCTCCCAGATGGGCGATGATGGTATCCACCGTATTGTTAACGCTGGGATAGCCTGCCAATTCCTTGGCGACAGCTCCCACCGAATAGCTGGCAGCGATCTGCATAACAGCACTGAACAGCAGCATGCTGCGCATGGAAGGCAGGGTGATATACCACAGTTCCTGCCAGCGATTACGGATGCCGTCGATGGTGCCCGCCTCATACATATCCCTGTCGACATTCTGCAGCCCCGCCAAATTGGCGAGGAACGAGATCCCCATGCTGGACCACAACTGCACCAGCAGCACGATCCAGGTGATATATCGGGGATCCCTCAGCCACTGCGTCGGATCGGTGATAAGACCGAAAGACAGCAGCAGGCTGTTAAGATAGCCATAGCTGTCGCCGGAAAACAGGATCTTCCAGAACAGATATCCTCCGCCTGCCAGCGCCGGGGAATACAGCATAAAGGAAAACAGCGTACGCAGTCCACGGGAAAATTCATTGATGCACCACGCCATGAGAAATGCCAGCAGGAAGCCAAGCGGACCGGTCACAACAGCAAAAAGTATGGTGTTTTTCAGCACCGTCAGGAAGGCTTCATCATCCATGAACATCCGCAGATAGTTTTCCAGGCCGATGAAGTGGGGCTCTGAGACGGTATCGTAATGAAACAGGCTCAACCCCACCGACGCTCCTACCGGCAAGAGGATGAAAATGAAAAAAAGGACGAAAAACGGGGACAGCATGATGAGGTAGGACACTTCTGTCTTCCAATCAATGGCTCTCTGTTTAACGGTTTTCCGTCTCAACGGAGGCTCCCTCCTTCGCAGTTATATTCCGTGTACGGGACATCCCGGGTGGTCAGCCGTCCTCTGGAATGGCATATTCGCGGATCTTACGGGCAATTTCCCGATTAGCGATCTCGCTCCATTTGAACAGCATATCCTTTGGACGTTTGCCGGAACTGGTCACGTTCCAGAACGCCTGATCGATGGCGCGGCTCATATAATAGCCGCCGGGCAGTTCCTGGTATTCCCTCACGCTCTCCCCCTGCTGCTTAAGAATCTTAAGCGTGTCGGCTTTCCACGCCAGACGACCGAGTGCTTCCACATTGGCGACCGCCTGCCTGCCGGTGGCACCCAGCCGGTTTTCCATGCCCTGAGAATAGCCTGTTTGCGTGTCAGCCGATGTCCACCATTTGAGCAGCTTCCATGCCGCCTGCGGATTCTGCGAGCGACGCACGATCGCCGCCCCTGACCCGGATGCGGCATCGGTGCGGTCGATGGTGCCGTTTGCCTTTCGTACCCCTGGAAGCGGGGCAATGTCCCAGCGGCCACGGATATCCGGCGCCATCTCATCCAGCGTCGTATACATGGTATAGGGTTGGATGCCCAGAGGCATCAAACCGGCACGAAACTGGTTATAGAAATCCGCCGACAGAGGAAACCCTTTCTTGGTGTAGAAATCGGTCAGTTTAGTAAAGATCTCGATAGCCTCCGGCGCATTCAGCAGGCAGGCGTTCTGCTCCTTGTTATAGAGCGGCACACCGTGCTGCAACAGCATGGTAGGCAGCATACTCATCCCGGCTATACCGGAACTCATCATTTCCGGACCGGACAGAGAGGCGTACGGCAGTCCCACCTGCATATTGTTGCGCATCAGCTCGGCAGCCACCTCACCGTATTCGTCCCACGTCTCCGGCACGGACAAGCCGAGAGCCTTAAAAATGTCACTGCGGTAAAACTGTACCCGGAAGCTCTGGAAATCCGGCAGTGCATAGCAGCCATGGTTATACTGATAGGGCAGGCAGGCATCTTTGCGAAACCGTTGCGTTACTTCTTCAAAATCCGAAAACTGTGTCAGATCCAGCAGAGCGCCCCGGATCGCCAGATTGACAGGCTCGGTACGCGCCATTCCAAAAGAGCAGTCGGGGAAATCCCCGGACAGAAGCCCCTGCACCAGTGAGGTGTTCACCAGCTTTACATCCACCTCGATACCTTCCCGTGCAGTGAAAGACTCTCGTAGCAGCGACTGCACCACCTGCACCTGATCAAAGCTACCGCTTAACCAAAGGGTCAGCCGTTCCGATCCATTCGGCTCCTCTGTTTGGTAATCCTGAACGAACGAGTGGAAAAACCGGCGGAAAGAATAGCACAGCGACTGAAAAAAAGTGGTCGGCCGTGCCGTACCCTGGGTACCGGGGGACTGGAGATACAGGGCGTCAATCCCCAGAGGCATGGAGGTCATCTCATACAGCCAGGAACTGATCGTGCTGTAGTTGGAATAGTAGTCGCTTTTATACTGGTGCGCCGTATAGGGATTTTCCAGCATGATGTTCATCACCCGGCGCATATTGTTGATGGAGGCTACCAGATTACCGCTGCGTTCACCGCTCATCTCGTCAATGCGCTGCGCCAGCGTTTCCAGCCGCTCAACCATATCCTCTAGTGTTTCGTTGAATCCAGGGATCTGCCGGAACAGTTCATAGCTGCGATTGGCATCCGGAAATTCGCCGGTGATCATGTGGATTTGTATGTATAGATCTCCAATTCTATCAACTAAATTCTCTAGATCGGTACGGAAAATCGCCATAGAGCCGATACATACGCTGAGGGACAACTCATGCTCCCCGGCAGTCAAATACAGCTTGTATGGTTCTCCGCCATTATCAGCAAAGTCGGTATACGTCCAGTCGCTTTCATATGGAAACGCCCACCGATCTGCTTCGGCAAAAGGAATCTCCCCATCGATTCGCAGCGAACGATAGGAAACGCCGTTGACCACCGTGTTCTGCCGGTAGGTGGCACCTATACGGTAATAACCGTCCTCCGGCACCATGATTTTCCATGTAATGGTCTGCCCGATATTTTTCCAACCGGTACCGCCAATGTAATTGAGCACCGTGCGCGCGGGATCGATGGGACGTATGGAAGCGCTGTCGGTATCCGCCTGAGGCAGCAAACAGGCAGAGGATTTGTACAGCGCGTCCTCTCCTTCAATGATCACCGGCGCACCGGTGTAGTCCTTCCCATCCGGCTGGGGGGACTGAGCATATGCCACGAATGTCGTCGCCGGCTCCCACTGAATATAAGCCAGGACGAATGGTTCGGATACGGCGATCAGTTCCAATTCATGAGTCCCTGCCGTTAAGCGGAACGCGTAGGCACCGTTATGACGCCCCACTTCATCCCGGGCCTCCTGCCGGATGTATAGATCGCATTCCACCTGTCCGGGAATGGTCTCATTGCCGCTACGATCGGTCTGCCGTTCCCCGGCATCCTGCCACAGCCGTGAAAAGGACAGTTCCCGAGCCTCGGAGAAAGGATAGCTGCCGTCCAGACGCACACCCAGCCGAATATCGCCGCCGCGGCCGGGCAGGGGACGGTATCGGAGGCTCAGTATATAAATCCCGTCAGCCGTCACCGTAAAGCGCCAGTGCAGTGCCCCGGTCTCGCTGTCCCATCGAACCGCACCGGTAGTTTCCGGATCCTGCAGCACCTTGGCGCCCGCATCCCGGACATAATCATTACCCAGTAGAGTGATGACCTCGGTTCCCGGTGCGCTCCCCTCGTTGGCAGCCGCATAGGTGGTATATGGGGGTTCTCCGGCGATATCTGCCGCTGTTTCCGCTGCTTCCTGTGTCTGCGGTATCGGCTGTACCGCCGCCTTTATGGGGGAAAGCCCTCCCATCAACGAAAGCGCTATGAGTACCGTCAATATACCTGCAGACAGCCGACGTCGCTTTTCGTTCGTGATGTTCTGCTTCATACATAGTCCCTCCGTACACGAGTGAAGTCGAATACTGCAGTAAAAGAGTTATGATAAAATTTGGTATCAATTTATTTACATTAACAACATTATGCATTGACAAAACACCGCTTTGGATCTATAATACATATACACTTTATATGCTATATTATTCAGAATTTGTATGTCTATCGTATCATCTATTTATAGTTTACTTCTTTTCTAGAAATTGTGCAATGCAGAAAAGTTATATTTATTTGTCAAAATGTTATAAGCTGCTGTTGCTATCTTTTTCAAACAGCTTATAATTGATATTCTGTCATCTGCGCTCCAGATAAAAGAGGTGCCTCGCATGGAACAGAAATCCTATATTTTTCTTCCGGATGCCGATCCAGTCCGGCTGCGCTGTCCCGCCTTCGGCTATGAATACGCATCGCCGGGCATGACCTGGGGGCCCGCGGCCCGCAATTATTATGTAGTGCACTATGTGTTTTCTGGTAAAGGCGTGCTGTATACTGACTCCGATGCCCACCCCGTTTCCAAGGGACAGTTGTTCGTGATTTTTCCTGATGAGACCGTCATGTATGTGGCGGATGAAAAGGATCCGTGGTATTACTGCTTTGCTAATTTTCAGACCACCGCCAAGCCTTTTGCCGAGGGACAGCATTGCTATACCGACAGCCGTCTCGGAACGATTTTTCAAAACATTCTTCTGTTGGCACAACAGAATGTTAATGATCACTGCGCCGTGTGTGCAGAACTTCTGAACTTGTTTTCCATTCTCAGCGAACCATCAAACAGAGCGTGTGCTCAGCAATATGTGGATAGCGCTTTGTCGTATATACACGACTTTTATAACAGGCAGATTCGAATCGGTGATCTGGCACAGTACATTAATATCGACCGAGGCTATCTCTACTCTCTGTTCCGTAAGTATTTGGGTGTCTCTCCTAAGGAATACCTCACCAATTACCGCATGGAGAGCGCCGTTAAACTGCTGACGCAGCGCCGCATGAGCATCAAGGAGGTATCGGTTGCTTGTGGCTATGTGGATGTCTATTCCTTTACCAAGGCATTCAAGAAACACTATGGCTGTGCCCCGGGGCAATATATTCACAACAGGTAGTAACAATCAAGGATTCCAGCATACGGATCACATTCCACAATAAACCTGGGAAGAGATATCGACCCCAAATATGTCACATGTATAAAGTAAAAAGCACAGCTTATATCTTGCCGTATTAAAAACGGCCGGCAGCGTCAAGCTGCCAGCCGAGATTATTTATATTTTTCTTTGCCTGCCTGTAGGCCAATTCACATCCGGGCCTACATCATATTCACAGACGCCTTTTAACCGGTGGGCTTTGCATTGGATGCATCCGGGCGATCACAGGGCGGCAAAGAAGCCCTCCAGCCGGTCGGCGATGCGAGCATGTCCGGCATCGTTGGGGTGCAGTCCATCCGGCATGAATTGTTCCCGTTGTTCCATCAGCTCCGGCTGGATCCCGGAGACTCTGTAAAGGTCCAACACCGGGAGCCCGTAATATTCAGCGATGCGGCGTTCTGCTTCCACATATTCCGCCAGCGTGTGCTCGCAACGCACACCGCGCTCATTGATGACTGCTGCCTCATGCAATCGGTGCAATGGGGTGAGAATAGCGATCACTGCTGCAGGCCAGCGGCGGATCATCGTCTGAAACAACTGATGCACCGCTCCGCAGAAGGTCTCTTCCGTGCGATCCTGCAACGTCCCGAACGGGGTGTCCCCATGTCCGTAGTCGTTTGTCCCTCCCAGCACGACGATCACATCCGCGCTCGCTTCCATACTCTCCACCCGAGTGCGAAAATACGGGACGTCAATGTCGGGATACATAACGTTTACCTGCGGCGCAATAGTGGTGCCGCTGATCCCATAGCCCCGTACTTTCGCCCCTGTGCGCTGTCCCAGCAGGCTCCAGAATGTCGCCGTCTCTCCGGAGGTCCCAACTCCTGCGGTAATGCTGTCGCCCAAAAACAAGCATTTTTTATTTTTTAATTCCATTTTCGTATATCTCCGTCTGCTGAACCCTTCGCCCTCCGGCGGAAAACGGTCACATTATAGCACAGCCTTTTTCCCACTGTCAAGGGTGTTGTAACGAGGGAGTGTCCTACAGTTGTAACGAGGGAGTGTCCTAGCAGTACAATGTTACTCTTTTTATTAACTTACTTTTTTGGACACTCCCTTAACAATCGAGCCCCTTGACAAGTCGGGTATTCTTCGATATTATATTTTAATGTTATTAGGTTTGAGATAAGGGCTCTTTTTGTAGCCTTGGTTTGAGTTAAAAGGTCGGATGATTCCCTTCTCGGGGGATACTCCGGCCTTTTTTCTTTTCCGCCGACTTCGGCCGGGAAAATCAGCACAGAAAATCCAAGCGACCGCTAAGGCCGCGTCAACTTTCCGTTCGTGTGGGGAGTGGCGCGGCCTTTTCGTTATATATACACCTATATTAAACGGAAAGGACGGATGCAAGCGTGCCAACCCCATCTCTGGTTCGTGTGCGCTGCCTGGACGCGGACATGGCCGTGGGTCTCGTCAATTATGCGGACATGGTGGTATACGATCAGGAGAAAAATGTGGTTGCCCTGCGGATTGGCGGATACCCGGAAACGGTGCAGGCCATGAGCGACGCCATCCTCGGCGGCTGCGAACTGGAGCTGACCGGCTCTAAAAGCTCCCTTTGCTTAAACAGCAAAGGGAGGCGGAACTATGCGAGGCGGATCTCCCACGACGGCGTGTACGCCGAGGGAATCCACTGGCTTCAGGACGATTCCCTGCAATCCCTGGCCGTCGGACAGGAAGACGACGACCCCAAAAGCGAAAAGGAAACGGTCAGTCTGAAACGGAACCTGTATATCTTCTGTACCAGCAGCGCGGAGCTGTTTGACGAGCTGGACCGTAAGCTTTCCGTTCCCCTTTTGCCTGAGTTCCGGGGGTATTTCCTCTCGGAACTGAAAAAGCGCGGTTTGCTGGACCGCCTGAAGGTGTACTGTCCGGGCCGTAAATTCCAGTGCTGGCATATGAGCGTATCAAAAGACGAAAGCGAAATCGTCCAGGTGCTGGAAGACGGCCTGAAGGACGGGTGCATCGCCATTCCGGGGAGCTCCCCGGGCCAAGAGGATGTATTCCGGCACATCCCTTCCTTTACCGCCTACCTGCGGGAGTTCGGCGACAAAATCGCCGGGCGGATCAAGGACTGCTTCCCTCCCCGGTTCAACCCGGCCGAGGAGGCGGTGTCGCCGCCGGTGCAGGAGGTCAATCGGTATGTCCTCGCACACGCCGGATACTCTCTGTTCGACGCGCAGCTTGGTGCGGCGGAGGCCCTCAAGCGTCAGCTGGAAACCGACAGGCTGGCGCTCCTGGTGGCCGAATGCGGCACCGGCAAGAGCAAGATCGGCGCAGCCGCCCTGTATGCCTACCAGCACGGCCAGCCGGACAGACGCACCAATCGGAAAGCCTTCAACGTCGTGGTCTGTCCATCCCATCTGACCGGGAAATGGGTACGGGAGCTGCACGAAACCGTCCCGAACTGCTTTGCCCAGTTTGTGAACAGCATCCGGGACATCGACCGGCTGTACAGCCTATACCAAAGGGAAAACAAAACAGTGTTCTGCATTCTCTCCAAAGAGACCGCCCGCAACGGGTATATGCGCCGGCCGGCCGTAACCTGGAGCCGGCGGAAGAGAGGGTTTATTTGCCCGGACTGCGGCAGGGTGCAGGAGATGCGCGATCCCGACACTTCCGCCTGGGTGAAGGCGGACGCCCTGTTTTTTCAGCAAGAGAATTCCCGCAACCACCGCTGCCGTTTCTGCGGCGCTTCCCTCTGGACAGTCCAGAATCCCGACGACCTGACGCCAAAACGAACCCCGTGGGTGCGCATAGGCGGTTACGGCTATGTCCACCGCCTGTTTGCCTATCAGGCGGCCGAAACCTGTAAAAAGACGTTCCGTGCGAAGATCGAGGAAGTGGTGGAACGGCCGGACGGCCTCTTTCCCGCCGCCGGCGCCTACCGGCGGTATCCGCTGTCAGCCTATCTCAAGCGAAAGGTGCGGCGGATCGACGCGCTCATCGTGGACGAGTTGCACCAGTACAGCGGCGAGAGCGCCCAGGGGCAGGCCATGGCGGAACTGGCCGGGATCGCCGACAAAGTGCTCGGCATGACCGCCACCCTCGTCAACGGGTACGCCAAAGGCATCTTCTATCTGCTGTTCCGGCTGAAGGCTCGCCTGATGCTGCTGGATAACCAGGCGTACAAACGCCCCCGGGATTTCTGCTTGCAGTACGGGGTGCTGGAAGAAATGTACGAAGAGGATACCGAACAATACAATTCCACATCGAAATCCAAAAAGAAGCGCAAGGTGCGGGAACGGTTCCTGCCGGGGGTCTCGCCTATCGTGTATTCGCGGTTTTTGCTGGAAAACGCGGTGTTCCTGGGGCTTAACGACATGGGAAAGGAGCTGCCCGACTACGAGGAAATCCCCATCCCCTGTACCATGCTGCCGGAAGTCAAAAAGGAATACGACGCCCTGCAAAACTGCTTCCGGTATCTGATGAGAGAGGGACCCCGGATCGGCAAACGGGTGATGTCCGCGTATCTGAACCTGCTGTCCGCTTATCCCGACCAGCCCTATGGCCACGAGCCGATCCGCAACCCGTTTGTACCGGAGGAAGACCAGAACGTGCTCTCGGCCCCCAAAGACATCGGCAGCGCGGATGACTTACAGCCCAAGGACGAGGTCTTGCTCGACCTGATTGACCGGAAACTCCAGGAAGGCGAGCGCGTCATCGTCTACACCGCCTGGGTACGGCTGGACACGCAGGAGCGGCTCCACAAGCTGCTGACGGAAAAAGGCGTCAAAGCCGCGATTCTGGATCAGAAAGTGCCGACTGTGCAGCGGGAAGAATGGGTAGACAAGCGTGTGCACGAAGGGGTGAAAGTGCTGATCACCAATTCTGCCCTTGTGGAAACCGGGTTGGATCTCAATGCTTTTACCACCCTGATATTCTACAACATCGCCTTCAACCTGTATGTGTTCCGGCAGGCGTCCCGCCGAAGCTGGCGGATCAACCAGACCGCGCCCAAGGTGGAAATCTATATGCTTTACTATGCCGATACCATGCAGCACAAGGCGCTCCGCCTGATGGCGTCCAAGCTGTCGGCGGCCACCGTCATCGAGGGGCAGATTTCCGATGAAGGGCTGGCAGCCATGTCCGACTGCCAGGATCTCACCACCCAGCTTGCCAAGGAACTGATGCGCGGCCTGAAGGACGACGTGGAGGATCTGGCGGCAAGCTTCAGGAAAATGGCGATCATCGGGAACCACCCCAAACCGGCCGCAGCCGGAAAGCCGTCTGCCCCGCCAGAACCGGAAAAGCAGGCGCCGCCCGTTCAACAACCGGTTTTGCTCCCTGTATCACCCTATTTGCTAACCAACGGCGGCGGAGCGGAAGACACAGGCCAGGTCAGTATTTTTGACCTGCTGGCTTCATGAAACAACATTGTAAGGAGGAAGCATTCATGCAATTCACAGCCAACCGTCTCCTTTTGCTGAAAGCCATGAAAACGGCTTTAAAGGTGGTTCAGCCCAACCGGGATATTCCGGAGATTGCCGGAGTCCTGATCGAAGCGGATGCGTCCAGCGGCCTGCTGACCGTTACGGGCACCGACATCCGCACCCATATCCAGCGGCGGCTCCGGCAGGAGCAGGTGGAGGAAAGCGGCAGCATCATCCTTACGCCGCTTATCGCCAGCGTCCTGGACAAGCTGGCCGGGGAGTCGGTATCGTTTCAAAGCGACAAAGGGACGGTGCTGATCGGTTCCGGAAACGCCGCTTTTTCACTCCCGTTTCTGGAAGTCAAAGCATTTCCCCGGCTGCAAATCCCTTTCCCGGAGGATACCATCCGGGTGCAGGGGCTCAACGAACTTTTCCGTAAAACGGTATTCGCCGCCGACGGCAAAACAACCGACTTGGACAAGATATCCCTGCAATATGTCCGGCTCGCTTTCGCGGACGGCCTGACGACGGCGGAGGCCACCAACAGCACCTATGCGGCGATCAGCACATCGCCCCAATGTGCGGACGGCAATCTGGAGCTGTTTCTCCACGAAAAGGCCGTGCGGATACTGGCTTCCATCATCGCCCCCTCCGATGAGCTGTTTGTGGGGATTTCCGGCAAGTCTGCGGTATTCATGAAGGAGGATCTGTTTTTCTCCAGCATGATGTTCGGCGGGAAATTTCTGGGAGGCAGCCGGATACTGGAACGGCTCACGCCGGCCTATCAGGCGACGACCGATGCCGGGAGCCTCTCGAATCTGACCCAGAACGTATCGGCGTTGTTCCAGGGCAGCGACATTCCCTGTGTCAATCTGCGCATCGGGGTGGACAATATCACCATGCAGGCGGAGACCACAAGCGGCCATTCCTCCTCCGCCATCTGGGCGGCGGATACCATTCCCACGCCGGAAGACGGGTTTTATTTCGACCAGCGGTTTCTGCTGGACTGCCTGCGGCATACGTCCGGTACTCTGCGCGTTCTGATCGACGAGCGTGGTTTTCTGATCCTGGAGACCGGCCAGAGCCGGTACTTCGTATGCCCCCGCAGGCCGGTCAAAATTGCAGAAAAGGAGGTTGAGAAAGCCGAAAAGAAGCCGAGAGCGAAGAAATCTTCCCAAACCAAGGCGGCGTAACAAAAAAGGAGGTCAATCATGCTCAATAACAAGATGAATGCCCTGATCGACGAGGTATGCGAAGAACTGGCCGAACGGGAGGAACTGGTACATACCATTGCCCTGGCCCTGCTCACCAGGAAAAACCTGTTTGTACTCGGCGAACCCGGCCAGGCGAAATCCCAGGCCATCGACCTGTTCCGCTCCCATATCACGGGCGCCAAACAATTCGACATCCTCATGAGCAAGGGGACGGATCAGGAGCAGCTTTTCGGGCGGCTGGATTTAGCCAGCATCATCCCCGGCCATGTTTCCCACACCGTCCTCAACGGCGATCCCCGCTATGCACAGATGCGCAAACGGCTGGCCGAGTTGATGGACAGCGCCCAGGACGACTGCGGATATGTCGAGATAGACGAACTGCACGGCCGGATGAACCGCTATAAAGCGGCGCTGGCGTTACAGCACGAGGGCGTACCGGAAATGGTGACGGCAAACAAGATACCGGAAAGCCATATCGTTGTGCTCGACGAAATCTTCAAGGCTAACGACGGGGTGCTCAACAGCCTGCTGAAAGCCCTGAACGAGCGCACCTTCACCAATGAAGGCGTTTCCGTGTCCATTCCCGTCATCAGCTTCTTTGCTGCTTCCAACGAAATTCCCAACTTCCACAACCCGGAAGAAAAGTCGCTGCGGGCGCTGTACGACCGATTCGATTTCAAGGTGAACACCCGCTATGTGGAGGACAAGGCCAACCGCATGAAAATCCTTCAGAAAAAACAGAAAAACGTGGCGGCACCCATGCAGGCCGGTATCCGGCTGGAAGACCTGTACGCTATGCAGGAAGAGGTCAAGGCGGTGAAAATCCCAAGCAGCATCAACGAACTCGCCGACAACATCCTGTGTGAACTGCGCCGCAAGGACATTCCGGTGAGTGACCGCACTTATTTCGGCTATTCGCCTGTGGTGCAGGCGGAAGCCTGGCTGGCTGGCCGGAATACCGTCCAGCCGCAGGACATGAAAGCTCTTGTCAACTACCTATGGGATAAACCGGAAGACCGGGAAATTGTTGAAGAGACGATCACCCGTTTAACCGAGAACCCGCTGGGCGACAAGCTGGACGAGCTGCTGGCCCGGGCCTACCAGTGCCGGGACGAATTCGACAGTGCCGACAGCCCGGGGCTGGCGCTGATCGCCATGCGCAGCGGCCTGCTGGCGGTTTACGACGAGGCCGAGCAGCTGAAAGGCAGTCTGGCCGAGGATGATCCTGCCCGTTCCACGGTGGAAGGTATGATCGCCACGTTGGAGGGGATCAGCCGTGAAGCCCACGCCAAGACCACCTTCACCTATTTGCAGTTGCCGGAGCTGAAAGCCTACAAGCAGATGAGCGCCTAACATCTTTAGGAAAGGAGTCGTGGGAATGGAGAATGCCACGCCGTGCCCGTTTTGCGAATGGTATCATAAATTAAAAGATATGGACGAATATTACAGTAACAACCGGGATGGCAGGAGCGGTGTAACAGAAGCACGGTATGGCGCCGCTCTTGTGCATAAAACATTTTATAACGGCTATTATTGCGGTCGTACCAGCTACGATTTCGAGCCGCTGAATTACTGCCCGACCTGTGGGACAAAGCTGCACGCCTGACTTTTAGAAATCCAAAATATGAACGAAAGAGGTAAAAAACTATGCTGAACAGAATTACCATGACCGGAAGGCTGACCCGCGATCCTGAACTGCGTACCACCCAGAGCAACATATCCGTCACCAGCTTCTCCATCGCCAACCAGCGCAACTACAAAAACGGCAACGGAGAACGGGATACCGACTTTTTTGACGTAGTGGCCTGGCGGGCCACGGCGGAATTTGTCACCAAATATTTTGTGAAAGGCTCCCTTGTCACGGTGGACGGGCGGCTGGAAAGCCGCAAATTCACAGACAAGGAGGGCAACAAGCGCACAGTGGTGGAAATCATCGCGGACAATGTGTTCTTCGGCGACAGCAAAAACGAGCAACGAGAAGCCGTCCCGGCCTCCGAAGCGGCGACCGCGCCGGGTTTTGAACCGGACTTCTCGGCCACTGCGGCGGGCGGCCCCGCCGATTTTGAAGAGATCATCGACGACAGCGATTTTGACAGCTTCCCGCCTTTCCCCGGCTGACCGGCGGCTGCGGTACCGGACAGGCCCTGCGCCTGTCCGGGCCGCCTGCCCTTTATCGACATGATATCGACCGACTGTATGGAGGAATACTTCATGAGAGATTTTTTTCGTTCCCCCGCCCATTTGGACAAGGCGGCGGACTGGCTGACCGGGCACCGGCTGAACCAGCGGGAACCCGTCACCGGCCGTCTGCTGGAATCCACCCGCCTGACCGATTTGATTTACCGGGGCTTTGCTGCCGAGGATGAAGACGCGCCGGAAGAACTGCCCGAGGAAAACGGCCCCCGTTTTGAAACGCTCTGCCAAGATTTATTCACGGCGCTGTATTCCCCTGTCCTTCAGCGGCGGGACGAGGACGCGGTTTTCCAGCGGGAACGGCTGTACAACAAGCCGATTCTGGACAGCGTGCTGCGGGGTGACCGGTATGCGGAGATGAAATCCCTGTGTGAAAGCAGGGAATATCCCGCATACA
>CEAA01022839.1_pt1 | contig 43422 bp, 33 predicted proteins | sample 557551 | NCBI WGS metagenome assembly CEAA01 (sample SAMEA3182115, study PRJEB8094) | gut metagenome | biome: human; feature: gut; material: Stool; isolation source: human stools | place: Canada | collected 2013-06-11
CAGACCATCATCGCCGGTATGGGCGAGCTGCATCTGGAAATCATCGTCGACCGTCTGCTGCGTGAGTTCAAGGTGGAGGCCAACGTCGGCGCTCCCCAGGTGGCTTACAAGGAGACCGTGCGCAAGCTGGCCGACGTGGATCACAAGTACGCCCGTCAGTCCGGCGGCCGCGGCCAGTACGGCCATGTCAAAATCAAGCTCGAGCCCAACGAGCCGGGCAAGGGCTATGAGTTTGTCAACGCCATCGTCGGCGGCGTCATCCCGAAGGAATATATTCCTGCGGTCGACGCCGGTATCCAGGGCGCTATGCAGTCCGGCGTGCTCGCCGGCTACAACGTCGTGGACGTGAAGGTCACCCTGTACGACGGCTCCTATCACGAGGTTGACTCCTCTGAAATGGCGTTTAAGATCGCTGGCTCCATGGCCTTCAAGGAGGCCATGCGCAAGGCAGATCCCGTGCTGCTCGAGCCGATTATGAAAGTGGTCGTCATCGTGCCGGAGGATTACATGGGCGACGTCATCGGCGACATCAACTCCCGCCGTGGCCTGATGCAGGGCATGGAAGCCGTTACCGGTGCCCAGCAGATCAACGCCCTCGTGCCCCTGTCCGAGATGTTCGGCTACGCTACCGACCTGCGCTCCCGTACCCAGGGCCGCGGCCAGTACGTCATGGAGCCCTCTCACTACGCGGAGGTTCCCAAGAGCGTGGCCGAAGCCATCATCGCCAAGCGCGTCAAGAAAGAGGATTGATGCGCGAAAGCCTCCCTCTTGAAGGAGAGGTAGCGTCTGGCATTCTTACGCTCAACCCCTCATTCCTTCCCTAGCCCATCGGAAAAGGACGGAATTCGCCCTTTTCCGGCAGCCCTCCGCTTTTCATGGAGGGAGGATGGCCTCTTCCCGGTGAATTTCTTTGGAAAACACTTGAAATTCCCACGGGGACTTGCTAAAATGGGGAAGTGCACTGCTGCATTTTTGATTGGTTTATAAAAAGGAGGAAATCCAAATGGCAAAGGCAAAGTTTGAAAGAAACAAGCCCCACGTAAACATCGGCACCATCGGCCACGTCGACCATGGCAAGACCACCCTGACCGCCGCTATCACCAAGGTGCTCGCGATGAAGGGCGACGCTGAGTTCGTCGACTACGCCAACATCGACAAGGCTCCCGAGGAGCGCGCCCGTGGTATCACAATCAACACCTCTCACGTGGAATACGAGACGGAGAACCGTCACTATGCCCACGTTGACTGCCCCGGCCACGCCGACTATGTCAAGAACATGATCACCGGCGCTGCGCAGATGGACGGCGCTATCCTGGTGGTGTCCGCTGCCGACGGCCCCATGCCCCAGACCCGTGAGCACATCCTGCTCTCCCGTCAGGTCGGCGTGCCCTATATCGTCGTGTTCATGAACAAGGTCGACCAGGTCGACGATCCCGAACTGCTCGAGCTCGTCGAGATGGAAATCCGCGAGCTGCTCAACGAGTATGAGTTCCCGGGCGACGACACCCCCATCATCCAGGGCTCCGCTCTGGTCGCGCTGGAGTGCACCTCCACCGATCCGAACGCTCCCGAGTATGCGCCCATCCTCAAGCTGATGGAAGCTGTCGACAGCTATATCCCCAGCCCGGAGCGCACCACCGACAAACCCTTCCTGATGCCTGTTGAGGACGTCTTCACCATCACCGGCCGCGGCACCGTCGCTACCGGCCGTGTGGAGCGCGGTCAGCTGAAGCTCAGCGAAGAAGTGGAAATCATCGGCCTGACCGACGAGCGCAAGAAGACCGTCGTCACCGGTATCGAAATGTTCCGCAAGCTGCTTGACTACGCGGAGGCCGGCGACAACATCGGCGCCCTGCTGCGCGGCATTCAGCGTACCGAGATCGAGCGCGGCCAGGTTCTGTGCAAACCCGGCTCCATCAATCCTCACACCAAGTTCCATGGCCAGGTTTACATCCTGTCCAAGGACGAGGGCGGCCGTCATACCCCCTTCTTCAACAACTACCGCCCGCAGTTCTATTTCCGCACCACCGACGTGACCGGCGTCATTTCCCTGCCCGAGGGCGTGGAAATGTGCATGCCTGGCGATAACGTCGAGATGGACGTGGAGCTGATCACCCCCATCGCCATCGAGGAAGGCCTCCGCTTCGCTATCCGCGAAGGCGGCCGCACCGTTGGCTCCGGCGTTGTCAGCAAGATCAACGGCTAATTTCGCTTAAAAACGGCCCTGTGGATTTTTCCACAGGGCCGTTTATTTACGTCGGAAAAGCTATGGATTATCTCGAGGCTGGCCGGCTCAATCCTTCTTATACTCGGCAATATCGGATAATTCACAATCTAAAATGGTGCATAGCTTGTTTAAGGTTTGCGTTGTGACCGTACCGTTTTGCCGTAGTTTGGCGATCGTTTTTGTGTTGAAGCCGTGAGACTCGCGCAGCCTGTAGGTTGAAATTTCTCTCTTTTTCATCATATCCCAAAGCTTGTCGTAAACTATCATTTTCTCACCCCTTGACATTCCTTATTATGAGCTATATACTATTCATAAATAAGAAGGCGATAGTGTTCATATAGGGGCGGAAAAATGAAAAAATACGTCATTGAATTGGATGATGACTTATCCAATGTGTACGAAGATATTGCAAAAATGAATAATAAGAAGGTGGAGGAGTGCCTGTGCATTATTTTGGATCGCGTGATTCGCACAATGCTCAACCCACCGAGTAAGAATTAATGAGACGAAAAACGGCCCGCTTTTACAGCGGGCCGTTTTTCTTATGGCATATCCCGGGCGGCTTTCCGGCATACTAAACGCGTAAAGCGCCGCTTGCCTTTGCCGCCCTTTTGTGGTTTAATAATGGACGGAGTCGTCGCTTACCTCAAGCAGAATGAATAAAAGGGGCAGACAATATGGGGATTATCGGCATCATCGGCGCCATGGCGTCGGAAGTGGAGCTGCTCACGCAGCAGATGGAGGAGGGGGCGGTGCTGCGTCACGCGGGCCTCGAATTCCATTACGGCCTGCTGGCCGGAAAGCCCGCCGTGGTGGCCCGCTGCGGCATCGGCAAGGTCTGCGCCGCCCTGTGCGCCCAGGCCCTGATCGATCGCTTCCACGTGGGGGCGCTTATCAATACCGGCGTGGCGGGCGGCCTGGATCCTTGCCTGGCGGTGGGGGATCTGGTGGTCGGCGCCGCCTCGGTGCAGCACGATTTTGATTTGACCAGCTTCGGCCATGTTAAGGGCTATATGAGCGGGGAGGACGATTCCCTTCCCACTCTCTACGCCGCCGACAGGCGGCTGATCGCCGCCTTTGAGGCCGCGGCCCGGGATGAGGCCTTTGCCGGGAAGGTGATCGAGGGCGTCATCGCCTCAGGGGACGTGTTTGTCTCCGATGAGGCGGTCAAGGCGGACGTCCGGGAACGCTTCGGGGCCGCCGCCGTGGAAATGGAGGGCGCCGCTATCGCGCAGACTGCCGCCGCCAACGGGGTGCCCTTCGTGGTGGTGCGGGCTATATCCGACCTGGCCGGCCAGCAGGCCGTGGTGTCCTTCGATACCTTTGAAAAGCAGGCCGCCCGCGCCAGCGCCGGCATCGTCATGGCCATGCTGAAAAACCTCCCGGATGTGGAGGAATGGGAGGGGGCGCGGGGCGATTGACTGCCGCTTTTCTGTCCCGGCTGAATAAGGTCTGCCGCGTCCTCTCCCTGCTCGCGGCGGTCATCGGCGCCTTCGTCCATTGGGTGCTGCCCCTGACGGTGATCGCCCCCGGGGATGAAAAAGCCTCGACGGTCGCTGTCGTATCGGGGGACGACGGTCCGACAGCCGTCTATTTGTCCAATACCCGCGGGCTGAAAAAATTCGGCCTGCTTGCCGCCTTCTGCACCCTCGGCGTCCTGCTCTCCCTGCTGCAAAACTGGCTGCGAAATGCTCTGAAAGGCTAAAAAGCCGCCCTTGGAACACACGTTCCAAGGGCGCTTTTTTTAGCCCTGAGCCAAGCTGAACGACAGAGCGACGGCGGGCGAAACCGGAAGAAAACAGGCGAAACAAAGCGCTTGCGGGCGAAAAAAAGCGGATAGTGATCCAAGGAAATCGAGGCGAATTGACATATTTTAGGGAGAATTGTACATGCTATCCTTATCGGAGCATAGGAGGATCAGCATGGAAAAACAAAGGGAAAACGGGGCGGATATGGAACGGGAAGAGGAGGCCTTGACCCGGTCTCTGGTGCGGGAAACCCTGGCGGAGCCCGCCAAAACCGCCCGCCTATGGCGCTTGGCCAGGGAGCTGCGCCGGGCCATGCGCACCCTGCGGCGCAGCTATCGCCGGGCGGTACAATGCGGCAAAACAGCGGCAGACGAATGGCTAGGAGACAACTACCACCTCCTGCTGCGTGAAGGCGAAGGCGCCCTCTCCGCCCTGCGCCACGCCGACCGGCAGCCCTGTGCTGACGGGGAGCCGGTGACCTACCGGCTGTTCCGCCGGATGCTTAAGGAGCAGGGGCTGCCGGGGGCGGAGGAGATTCGGCGGCTGCTGGACATGGCCGATGAAGAGCGGCCTCTAACCGTCTTCGAGTTGGCCCAGCTGCCCTTGTGCCTGAAGGCCGCGCTGGTGATGCTGGCGGCCGACGCCTGCGGGGCGGAGCCGGAGCAGGGGGAGCGGTGGATGAGTGCCGCGGTCACTGGCCTGCGCCAGATGGCGGAGCTGGATTTTGTCGCCATGGCGGAGGAGCACAGTGTGGTGGAGAAGCTGCTGACCGGGGATCCGGCCGGCCTGTATACCCGCATAGACGAGGACACCCGGGCCGACTATCGCCGGGCGGTGGCTCTCAAGGCCATCCGCCAGGAGATCGGGGAGGGGGCGGTGGCCGCCGCCGCGGTGGAGGCCGCTGCCACCGCCCCGGAGGGCCGCAAGAGGCACGTGGGCCACTGGCTGCTGGATGAAGACCGGGCGGCCCGCCGGGCGCGTGGGCGGGCCGCCCTGGCCTGCACCTTGGTGCTGCCTCTGCTGACGGCGGTTTCCCTGGCCGTGCTTATCGGCAGCCCCTGGGCCATCCCGCTGCTCTATTTCCCGCTGTGGGAGCTGCTGCGCCCCGTGGTGGAGCACGTCGCCCGCATGGGCCTCAAGCCCCGCCGCCTGCCCCGCATGGATTTGGAAGGGGACGTGCCGGAGGAGGGACGGACCCTCATTACTGTCTCCACCCTTCTGCCCACGGCCGACAGCGCCGGCAAGGTAGCGGCCCATCTGGCCCGCCTGTACAACACCAACGGCACCGGAGCGGTGCAGATCTGCCTGCTGGCCGATCTCAAACAGGCGAAATACCCCGCCATGCCCCAGGACGAGGCCGACATCGCGGCCATGACCCGGGAGATCCGGCGGCTCAACCACTACTGCCCCGGCAGCTTTGTGCTGGCCGTGCGGCCCCGCACCTTCAGTCCCACCATGCAGAGCTATTCCGGCTGGGAGCGCAAGCGGGGGGCCATCACCCAGCTTGTCCGCCTCATCCGGGGACAGGAGGGGGAATTCCTGGCCCTGGAGGGGGATATTGACCGGCTGCGGCGCACCAAATACCTTCTGGCTCTGGACAGCGACACCGACATGCGCATGGACACCGTCTCCCAGCTGGTGGGAGCGGCTCTGCACCCCTGCAACCGGCCGGTCATCGACCCCATCACCCAGCGGGTGGTGGCCGGTTACGGCATTCTCACCCCCCGGATGGGGGTTACCTTGGATTCCGCCGACCGCACCCCCTTTTCCCGCGTGATGGCGGGGCAGGGGGGGATCACTGCCTACGACGTGGTGGCGGGCGATTTGTATATGGACGGGTTTGAGGAGAGCATTTTCGCGGGCAAGGGCCTCATCGACGTGGAGGCCTTCGCCCTGGTGACCGAGGAAGTGTTCCCGCCCGAGCAGGTGCTCAGCCACGACATTTTGGAGGGCAGCCTGTTGCGCACCGGCCTGGTCTCCGACGTGGAGATGACCGACGGCGTTCCCTCCGGCATGGGCGGCTGGCTCGACCGGCTTCATCGCTGGATCCGGGGAGACTGGCAGAATATCACCTTTTTATGGCATCCCGCCCTCTGCTTTACCCGCCTGGACAAGTGGAAGCTGCTGGACAACCTGCGCCGCTCCCTGACGCCGGCGCTCATCCTGCTGTGCCTGCTGCTCTCCCCCTTGTTTGAACGGGGCGGGGTGCTGGCTTTGGCGGCCATTCTCTCCGCCGTCAGCGGCCAGCTGCTGGCCGCCTTCCTTTCCCTGGTGCATGGCGGCTGGCTGACCCTGACGGGCAAATATTACTCCCGGGTGATGCCCCGCGCCATGGGCGCCCTGGCGCAGGCGGGCGTCACCTTCGTCATGCTGCCCGCCACCGCGTGGGTGGGGCTGTCGGGCATGGGCATCGCCCTGTGGCGGCTGAAAAGCCGGAAACGGATGCTGGAATGGGTCACCGCCGCCGAGGCGGACAGCCGGCGGGGCGGCTTTCTCTCCGCCCTGCGCCGGTTCTGGTATTCCCTGCCGGCGGCCGCCATCTGCTTGGTTTTCGGCGGGGCACTGTTGCGGCTGGCGGGGCTGTTTTTCCTGGCGCTCATCCCCCTGGCGCTCTGGTCGGCCCGTCCGGCGACCTCCAAAAAGCCGGCCCTGTCCGCCGCCGGGCGGGAGCAGGTGCACACCTATGCCGCCGCCATGTGGCGGTTCTACGAAGAGCTGTGCACCCCGGAGGATCACTACCTCCCCCCTGACAACCTGCAGGAATCCCCGGTCTGGCGGGTGGCCCACCGCACCTCTCCCACCAACATCGGGCTGTACCTGCTGTGTGTGCTGGCCGCCCGGGATTTGGGCTTCATCGACGTGTCCGACATGCTGAACCGGGTGGAGAACACCGTCGCCACGGTGGAAAAGCTGGAAAAATGGAAGGGAAACCTGCTCAACTGGTACGACACCCGCACCCTGCGGCCCCTGTCGCCCCGGTATGTCTCCACCGTGGACAGCGGCAACCTGGCCTGCTGCCTGGTGGCCCTGCGGCAGGGGCTGCTGGAGCTGAGGGATCCGCGGGGGGAGGAGCTGGCCGCCCGCATCCGCGCGCTGTACATGGCCGTGGATCTCACCCCCCTGTACAACAAGCGGCGGGCCCTGTTCCATATCGGCCTAGATCCCGATACCGGGGAAGCCAGCCCGTCCTATTACGATCTGCTGATGAGCGAGAGCCGGATGACCGGGTATTTTGCCATTGCCACCCGCCGGGTGAGCAAGAAGCACTGGGGTGCGCTGGGCCGGATGCTTGCCAAATCCGCCGGCTATGTGGGGCCGGTGTCCTGGACAGGCACCATGTTCGAGTATTTCATGCCCCGGCTGCTGCTGCCGGCTTACGAGGGCTCCATGGGGTATGAGGCGCTGCGCTTCTGCCTCCACTGCCAGAAACGGCGGCCGCCCAGAGGCGTGCCGTGGGGCGTCAGCGAAAGCGGGTTTTACGCCTTCGACAGCAATCTCAACTATCAATACAAGGCCCATGGCGTGCCCCGCCTGGCCCTCAAGAGGGGAATGGCGGCGGATCTGGTCATTGCCCCTTATGCCACCTTCCTGACCCTTACCACCGATCCGGAGGGGGCGCTGCGCAACCTGTCGCGGCTGGAGCGGCTGGGCATGACCGGGCGCTGCGGCTTCTACGAGGCCGCGGACTTCACCAAGGGCCGGGCGGCGGGCGGCGGGTATTCCGTCGTGCGCAGCTATATGGCCCACCATGTGGGCATGAGCATGGCGGCCTGCGCTAACGTGCTACTGGACGACGTGTTTGTCCGCCGCTTTTTGCGGGACGGGGACATGGCCCGGGCCAGCGAGCTGCTTAACGAGCAGGCGCCGGTCAACTGCTCCGTCTACGACATGGTCAAGGAACCGACGGCCCCTGAGCTGCCGGGGCGCAGCGTGGCCGTGACGCAGGACATCGCTCTGGTCAATCCCCGCTCCCCTCAGGTGCATCTGCTGTCCGGCGGGGAGTGGATGCTGGCCGTCAGCGACAGCGGCACCGGGGTATCGGTCTGCCGGGGAATGGACATGACCATGCACAGCGGCGATCTGCTCCGCCGGCCCCAGGGGATATTCACCCTGGTGGACGGCGGGGAGGGCGCTTTTTCCCTCACCCGGGCCCCTGATCTGGCGGCGCTGGACAATCACCGGGCCACCTTTGGGGACGGCTACGCCGCTTTTTTTGCCGAGAAGGGAATTCTCAGCGCCGGGCTGCGGGTGATGGTGCATCCCCGCCTGCCCGGGGAACAGCGGCAGCTGATCCTCCAGAACAAATCGGCGGCCACGGTGCAGGCCCGGGTGCTGTTCTATTTTGAGCCCTGCCTGTCCCGGCGGCAGGACGTGGAGGCGCATCCGGCCTTCTCCCGCCTGTTCCTCTCCGCCCATAAGGAGGAGGCGGCCCAGGCGTTGGTAGTCACCCGCCGGCGGCGGGGGGACGAGCCGCCCATGTGCCTGGCGGCGGGCTTCTTGGAGGGGGCGCCCTTCGAATACGAGGCCGACCGGGAGGCGCTGCTGACCCGGCCCCTAGGCACCGCGTCCCTGCCCGGCAACATGAACGCCCCCTTTAGCAGTGCGGGCAGCGGGGTGCCCGACGGGGCCGTGGCCCTGCGGCTGAGCCTGGACGTCCCCCCCAAGGGGAAGGCGGCGCTGACCTTTGTGCTGGCCGCCGCCCCCACCGAGGGGGAGGCGGTGACGCGTCTGGTGGAAATGCGCCGGGAGGGGCGGCTGACCGCCGCCAAAGCGGCCAAGTCCCCCTTCGGCGGGGTGGAGGCCCAGCTGGCGGCCCAAATTCTGCCCGATCTGTTTTACCCGCCCCGGATGTCCCGGGAGTGGGCCCAGGCGGCCCGGGAAAACACCCGGGGACAGGCGGCCCTTTGGCCCCTGGGTATCTCGGGGGATTTCCCCATCGTGCTCATGGAGGTGCACAACGCGGCGGACGCGTCCCGGGCCGAGCCCTATATGCGGCTGCACCGTTCCCTCCAGCTGGGGGGCGTGGACTCCGAGCTGGTCATCCTCTACCGGGAAGGCGGCGATTATGACGCGCCGGTGCTGGAGGCCCTGCGGGAGGCTGCCCAGGCGGTGGACTGTATCCAGATGCTGGGGGCCAGGGGCGGCATTCACACCGTCAACCTGATGCAGCACGGGGAGGAAGCCGCCGCCCTGCTCACCGCCGTCTGCGTGCACAACGGGGCCCGGGATCTCCAGCGCACCGGTCTGCCTCCTGTCGAATACATGCCGATTTCTATACAACCTGTAGAACGAGATGGAAAAATAACAGAAAGTCCTCGAAATTTGCTGGAAATTCCAGGCGGGCGGTTCGAAGGGGATCGCTTTGTGCTGCACGATCCGGCCGGGGGCGGGCCCCGTCTGCCCTGGTGCCATGTGCTGGCCAACCCGACCTTTGGCACCCTGGTATCTGACAAGGCGCTGGGCTTTACCTGGGCGATCAACGCCCGGGAGAACAAGCTGACCCCCTGGTTCAACGACGTGTCGTCGGACAACCGGGGCGAGATGCTGCTGCTGCGGGCCGGCGGCAGGGTGTACGACACGGTATGGGGCTCCACCCCCATATTCGGGGACGGCTACGCCCGGTACGAGGGGCGGGCCGGGAGCCTGCGCACGGCGGTGATGGTGACGGTGCCCGCGGCCGGCATGGTCAAGCGGGTGACCCTGGAGATCGAGAACACAGCGGAGGAGGAAACGGACGTGCAGGCTGCCTATTATACCGAGCCGGCGCTGGGGGTGGATCGCCGCCAGGCGCGCCATACCGTGGCCCGCTGGGAGCAGGGAGCCCTGTTACTGCGCAACCCCTTTTCCGACATCCACGGCGGCCTGATACTCACCGCCGTGGGAGGGGCGGACGGCTGTGACTGCGATCGGGGGAGCTTCCTCGCGGGGAACTGGGGCGGCGGCACCCTGTCGCCCATCCCCGACCCCTGCGGGGCGGTCATCGTGCGTAGAAGGCTGCCCCCGAAAAGGCGGGAGACCATCACCTTCGTGCTGGGCTACGGCGCCCATCAAGAGGGGGTCATGGCCCTACCCCGGCTGGCGGAGGGTGGCAAGCCCATGACCTTGCCGGCACCGGCGCTGGACTGCCCTGATAGGGAGCTGGCGGCGCTGTGCAGCCACTGGCTGCCCCGGCAGATCGTCACCTGCCGCCTGTTCGCCCGCACCGGGTTTTACCAGTGCGGCGGGGCATGGGGGTTCCGGGATCAGCTTCAGGACACGCTGGCCGCCCTATGGCTGCGGCCGGAGCTGACCGCCCGACAGCTCCAGCGGTGCGCGGCCGTCCAGTTCGAGGAGGGGGACGTGCTCCACTGGTGGCACCGGCTTCCCGGCCGGCGGCTGCGGGGGGTGCGCACCCGCTGCTCCGACGATCTGGTGTGGCTGCCCTTCGTGCTGGCGGCGTATACCGAGTTCACCGGGGACACCGGCATTCTGGACGTGCCGATCCCCTGGCTGACCGGCCCGGCGCTGACCGAGGAGGAGCAGGAGCGGTATTTTGAGCCGGAGACGGCCGGATACCGATCCTCCCTGTACGAGCACGCCGTGCGGGCGCTGGACAAGGCCATCACCCACGGCAGCCATTATCTGCCCCTGATGGGATCGGGGGATTGGAACGACGGCTTCAACCGAGTGGGGGCCGAGGGACGGGGGGAAAGCGTCTGGCTGGCCATGTTCCTGGCCCTGACGCTCACCAGGTTTTCTCCCATCTGCCGAGGACGGCAGGACGAGGAGCGGGCCAGACGATACGAGGCTGTGGCCGAGGGATACCGCCAGGCGGCGGAAAGCTGCTTTGACGGCGACCGCTATCTACGGGCCTATTTGGACGACGGCACCCCACTCGGCCGGGAGGGCGCCGGGGCCTGCGCCATTGACAGCCTGTCCCAGAGCTTCGCGGTGCTCTGCGGCCTGAACGCCTCACACACGGGAACCGCGCTGGACACCGCCCTGCGGCAGCTGGAGGATGGGGAAAACGGGCTGCTCAAGCTGTTCGCGCCTCCCTTCGGACAGCCGGACAAGCGGGTGGGCTACACCTCCTCCTACCCCGCCGGGGTACGGGAAAACGGGGGGCAGTACACCCACGCCGCCGCCTGGCTGGCCATCGCCCTGTTTGAGGCGGGGCGGCCGGAGGACGGGACGCGGGTGCTCCGCCTGCTGAACACCATTGCCAAGTACACCGACGGGCTGGGAGAAAAATACCGGGGCGAGCCCTATGCGCTGGCGGGGGACGTCTACGCCAATCCGGCCTGCCCGGGCCGGGTGGGGTGGAGCCAGTACACCGGCGCGGCGGGGTGGATGTATACGGCGGTGCTCCGGCACCTGCTGGGGCTGCGCCCCCGGGGGAACGCGATGGATTTGCAGCCCTGCCTGCCTGTCGGGTGGCCGGGGTACAGCCTGAAAATCACCCTGCTAAACACGCCGCTGTCCATTACAGTGGCCCGGGAGGAGGCCAAGGGGCTGACGGTGGACGGCAAGGAGGCGCAGGAGGTCCCGCTGGACGGGAAGAGGCACAAGGTGCATTTGAATGTATAGGGCGGCCATGGGAGCGAGAGCTGATGCTCTATCTGAATTTATTTAGGCGTGCGGGGCATGGCCTTTCTTTCCTTATGCACCCGTGTGGCGCCCGCACCCCTTCTTTCTTTTTCATGCGTGAAAAAGAAAGGGGGAGAAAGAAAAAGCCTTGGGGAACCATCCGGCGGGGGGGAGGCTGACGTTGAGGCTCGCGGTAGGCACTGTGTCGCTGCGGGCTTCCGTCTCCCACAAGAGAATGGGAATTTTTTAGATTCTATGCCGCCGTAGGTATGCCCGCTAGTTGCCGCGGGTGCAGCGTTCTAGCCTATTACCGGCCCCGCCTCGTCTGTGCGTGACCACACGCTGCGAAAGTCGGGCGGCCGACTGTCTTGGGGCTGCGCTGCATGGGGAGGAGGGGAGGATTAGGGCCGATGCTCTGTCCCGGCCGGTCTCGCCGGCTTAGGCCGCCGAGACCATACGGGGATCCGGGGGTGGGGTGCCGTAAGTGGGTTCTTGTTCCGCATTTTCCACCTCATCCAACGTCCGACGGAGCCGGACGCCACCTTCCCCTCAAGGGGAAGGCTTTGGCTCGCCGCTGGTAGTGGGGGAGGGTGGGATTGAGCGCTGTCCTACGGGCGAGCGGTGTCCGTTCCTACAAGGCCGGTGCTGGTGTTTGCGGGGTTCTATTGGACTTTCGCCGGAGAATTTGGTATACTGGTAAAAATTACAGCCCTGCCGGTGCGGCGGGGCTGATTGGAACAAAGGATGTGATGTGACTTGCCGCCCATTCCGCAAACAATTGCCCCGGGCGTTTCCTTTTTATCCCTGCCTGACAGCCGCTTCAAAACGGCCCGCCTGACGGCGGCGTTTTTGCTGCCGCTTAAGGAGGAGACCGCCGCCCGGTACGCCCTGGTGCCCCATCTCCTCTGCCGCAGCTGCGCGGCGTATCCGGATATGACGGCCCTTAACCGGCGGTTGAACCAGCTGTACGGCGCGCGGATTCACGCTGGGGTGTCCCGGGTGGGGGATCAGCAGGCGCTGCTGCTGACCGCCGACTGCATCGACGACCGGTACGCCCTGAAGGACGAGCCGGTGGCTGCCGACTGCGCGAAGCTGCTGCTGTCCATGATTTTCAATCCCGCGCTGGAGGACGGCGTATTTCGCGAGGCCGACGTGGATCCGGAGAGGCGCTGCCTCGTGGAGATCATCGAGTCGGAAATCAACGAAAAACGGCTGTACGCCCGCCACAAGTGCGAGCAGCTGCTCTGCCCGGGCGAGCCCTACGCGGTGGGGGTGTACGGCGATATCGAGCGGGCGAAGGCCCTGACCCCCGCCGACGCCACCGCCGCCTGGAAGGAACTGCTTTCCACAGCGTCAATCCTCTGGATTTACCAAGGCGGGGCCGAGGGGGCCGATGTGGCCGCGGCCATCGGGGCCGGGTTTGCCGTGTGGGGCGATCGCCGCCCCGCCGCGCTGACCACCGGCACGGCCTTCACACCGCCGGAGCAGCCCGTGCGGCGCACCGAGACCATGGCGGTCAACCAGTCCAAGCTGGTCATGGGCTTCCGGGTGGGGATCGCCGATCCGGACGAGGCGTGCATGGCCGCCCGGCTGATGAACGCCCTGTTCGGCGGGACGCCCCATTCCATGCTGTTCCGCAGTGTGCGGGAAAAGCTGAGCCTATGCTATTACTGCGCCTCCTCCTACGACTATATCAAGGGCGTGATGCTGGTGGACAGCGGGGTGGAGGCGGCCAAGGCCGACGAGGCCCAGGCGGAGATCCTCCGGCAGCTGGATTTGCTGCGGCAGGGGGCGTTCACCGACGAGGATTTGGAGGCCGCCCGGCGCAGCGTGCTCAACCAGTTCCAGGAGGTGGACGATCTCCAGTCTAGCCGGATGGGCTGGTACCTGCGGCAGAGCGTCAGCACTCGGTTCACCTCGCCGGAGGAATCGGCGGCCGCGCTGGCCGCCGTGACCCGGGACGAGGTCTGCGCCGCCGCCCGGCAGGTGCATCCGATATGCGTGTATCTGCTGCAATCCGAGAAAGGGGGCGAGGACTGATGGAGGTTATCCGCAGCGAGCGGACGGGGGAAGAATGCGTGCGCATCGACCATCCCTCCGGCCTTCCGATTCTCGTCTGGCCCAAGAAGGGGTACCAGTCGGCCTACGCGGTGTTCGCCACCCGGTACGGCTCCATCGACACAGCGTTCACCACCGAACAGGGGCCGGTCACCGTGCCGGCGGGCATCGCCCATTATCTGGAGCACAAGCTGTTTGAAAACGAGGACTGCGACGCCTTCGAGCGGTACGCCCGTACCGGCGCGTCGGCCAACGCGTACACCAGCTTTAGTCAGACGGCCTACCTGTTCACTTGCACCGAGCGGGTGGAGGAGTCGCTGGAAATCCTGCTGGATTTCGTGCAGAAGCCGTATTTTACCCCCGAGACGGTGGCCAAGGAGCAGGGGATCATCGGCCAGGAAATCCGGATGTGCGAGGATTCTCCCTCCCGCCGGGTGCTGTTCAACCTGCTGCGCGCCCTCTACCACGAGCATCCTATCAAAATTGACATTGCGGGCACGGTGGAATCCATCGCGCAAATCACGCCCGAGCTGCTCTACGGCTGCTACAACACCTTCTACAACCTGCGCAACATGGTGCTGGTGGTGGCGGGAAATGTGACGGCGGAGCAGGTGCTGCGGGTGGCGGACAGGATGCTGAAGCCCGCGCCGGCGTGGCAGCTGGAGCGCACGCCGGCCGACGAGCCCGCCGACGCCGTGACCTCCCGGGTGGAGGAGACCATGCCGGTGAGCGCCCCGCTGTTCTATCTGGGCTACAAAGAGGTCATTCCGCGGGAGGAGGGCACCCGCTGCCGCACGGCGGAGGAGCTGGCGGCGGCGGAGGTGCTGCTGGACCTGCTGGCGGGCAAGGCGTCCCCGCTGTACGCCCGGCTGATGGACGAGGGGCTGATAAATGCCCAGTTCGGCGCCGATTATTTTGAGGGGCCGGGTTACGCGGTCTGGCTGTTCGCCGGGGAATCCCGGGACCCGGACGCGGTGCGGCAGGCCGTCGAGGCGGAGCTGGCCCGCGCCAGACGGGAAGGATTCGCCCCCGCCGATTTTGAGGCGGCGCGCAACGCCCTGTACGGGCGGCTGATTACGGCGCTGAACAGCGTGGAGAATTGCGGCGATTTTCTGGTAAACGATTATTTTTACGGCAGAAAACCCTTCGCCCTTATTGACGCGGCGGCCTCACTTGATCTACAATCGGTATATGACCTTCTGCACGGCAGTCTGCGGGCGGAATCGTCCGCGCTGTCGGTGGTGCACGCTTAAGTCCCCGGAGGGGGACTACATATGCGACCGAAAGGACTGGTAGTTTCCATGCAGCATTACGTGGAGTTTCCCAATTTGGGATGGAAAATCCCCATCTCGCCCGATCTTATCAGCATCGGGCCCGTTACCATCAAATGGTACGGCGTCATCATTGCCGTGGGGTTCCTGCTGGCCATGATTTACGCGCTCAAGCGGGCCAAGGAGTTCGACCTGAACCCCGATCGCATGATCGACGTGGTGCTGGTGTCCGCGCTGTTCGCCTTTGTGGGCGCGCGGCTGTATTACGTGGTGTTTTCCGAGGATCGGGCGCAGTTCTTCAGCGATCCCATCACCATTCTGCAGGTATGGAACGGGGGCCTGGCCATTTACGGCGGGGGGATTTTCGCGTTCCTGACCGCGCTGTGGATGTGCCGGGTGCGCAAGGTGAACACCCTGGCCATGTTCGACATCGCGTCTCTGGGCTTTCTCATCGGCCAGAGTATTGGCCGCTGGGGCAATTTCGTCAACCAAGAGGCCTTCGGCGGCAACACCAACCTGCCCTGGGCCATGACCGGCGACATCATCAAGCAGGGCGTCGTGGGCGGCGGATACGATCCGGATTTGCCGGTGCATCCCACCTTCCTGTATGAATCCCTTTGGTGCCTGGTCGGCCTGGTGCTGCTGCATGTGGTATCCAAGAAGGCGTACCGGTTCAAGGGCCAGATTTTCGCCATGTATATCGGCTGGTACGGGCTGGGCCGGTTCTGGATCGAGGGGCTGCGCACCGACAGCCTGATGCTGGGCACCATGCGGATTTCCCAGGTGGTGGCGGTGCTGGCCGTTCTGGGAGGCATCGCGCTGTTCTTTATCTTTAAAAACGTGGCCGCCCAGTCCCCCAAGGATTTGTTCGAGGAGAGCCTGGAGCTGGCCGAGGAAGCGGCGGAAGAGGCCGCCAGGGAAACGGAAGAGGGCGCGCAGGACGCCGAGGCTGGAGGCGAGCCGGCCGAAACGGCGGGCGAGGACGCGCCTCAGGCCGCCGGCGAAGACGAGGCCGTGACGGAGGAGCCGGCGCCGGACGGGACGGAAGAAACGCCCGCCCAGGAAACGGCCCCGGACGGGGAAAGCGACACGGACAAACAGGTCTGAAATCCGGCCGCGGCGGTGCGTACCGCCGCGGCCGGAACGCGTGCCTGTGGGAAGATAAAGAAATGGGGAATGGAACATGGCGACCATCATTGACGGAAAAGCGATTGCGGCGGCGGTGCGGGCCGATGTGGCGGCCGACGTGGCGGCGCTGAAGGAGAAGGGGATCGTCCCGGGCCTGGCGGTCATCATCGTGGGCAGCGATCCGGCCTCTCGCGTCTATGTCAACAACAAGAAAAAGGCCTGCGCCGAGGCGGGGATTTATTCGGAGGAATTCGCCCTGCCGGAGGACACCACCCAGGACGAACTGCTCGCGCTGGTGGAAAGCCTGAACAACCGCAGCGACATCAACGGCATCCTCTGCCAGCTGCCGCTGCCGGCCCATCTGGAGGAGAAGGCGGTCATCGAGGCCATTTCCCTGCGCAAGGATGTGGACGCTTTTCACGCGGCCAACGTGGGGCATATCATGATCGGCGATTACCACTTCCTACCCTGTACGCCGGCGGGCGTGATGGAGCTGCTCCACCGCACCGGTGTGGAGGTGGCGGGCAAAAACTGCGTGGTGGTCGGGCGGAGCAACATCGTGGGCAAGCCCATGGCCATGCTGCTGCTGCACGAAAATGGCACGGTGACCATCTGTCACTCTAAGACCCAGGATTTGCAGGGCATCTGCCGGAACGCCGACGTTCTGGTGGCGGCGGTGGGGCGGCCGAAGTTCATCACCGCCGACATGGTCAAGCCGGGCGCGGCGGTCATCGACGTGGGGATGAACCGGGATGAAAACGGCAAGCTGTGCGGCGACGTGGACTATGCCGCGGTGGAGCCGGTGGCGGGCTGCATCACCCCGGTGCCCGGGGGCGTGGGGCCCATGACCATCGCCATGCTGCTGAAAAACACCGTCATGGCGGCCAAGCTGCAGAACGCGCTGCTGATGGGGAAATAAGCATTCCGTACAGGCCGACCGGCGCCGCCGGGCGGCCTGTTTTGGGGATGCGCGCCCTTGAAAAGACGGGCGGAGAGCCAAAAATTCACAGAGAATTTCCGTTTTCCGCTTTACACTGGGCGCGGACTATAGTAAAATAGAACGCAAGAAAATAGCGGGACGGCGGGCGGGCGCAACACCCCGCCTTTGCTCTGCCCGGGATGCGCGCCGTCGGCGCGGGGAGGTTGACAATGGAACCGAAGTATAAACGGATTCTGCTCAAGCTGAGCGGAGAGGCCATGGCGGGAAGCAACGGACAGGGGCTGGATTTTGACACGGTGCTGCGCATCTGCGGCGCGGTCAAGAAATGCGCCGACATGGGGGTGCAAATAGGCATTGTCGTGGGCGGCGGCAACTTCTGGCGGGGCCGGTCGAGCGGGAAAATGGATCGCACCCGCGCCGATCACATGGGGATGCTGGCCACCACCATCAACGCGCTGGCCCTGGCCGACGCGCTCGAGCAGCTGGACTGCGACGTGCGGGTGCAGACCGCCATTGCCATGAACCAGGTGGCCGAGCCGTACATCCGCAACCGGGCCATGCGGCATCTGGAAAAGGGCCGGGTGGTCATCTTCGGCTGCGGCACCGGCAATCCGTTCTTCTCTACCGACACGGCGTCCGCCCTGCGGGCCGCCGAGATCGAGGCGGACATCATCTTCAAGGCCAGCATGGTGGACGGCGTGTATGACAGCGATCCGAAGAAGAACCCGGACGCCGTCAAGTTCGACAGGCTGAGTTTCCTGGACGTGCTCAACAAGGATCTCAAGGTGATGGATTCCACCGCCGCCACCCTCTGCAAGGACAATGAAATCCCGATTCTGGTGTTCAATCTGGAGGATCCGGAAAATATTGTGCGCGCTGTGCGCGGCGAGACCATCGGCACGATTGTGGAATAAGTTTTCTGCCTCATCCCATACTACAGAAAAGGAGATGCCCATCCCATGAAAGAAGTGTTTGAAGCCGCCGAGACCAAGATGAACAAGACCGTCAACGCGCTGATAAACGAATACGCCGCCATCCGCGCGGGCCGCGCCAATCCGGCGATCCTCGACAAAATTGCGGTGGATTACTACGGCGTGCCCACGCCGGTCAACCAGATGGCGGCCGTGTCGGTGCCCGACGCCCGCACCATTCTCATCGCCCCGTGGGACAAATCCACCCTCAAGGCCATTGAAAAGGCCATCCAGACCTCCGACATCGGCCTCAACCCTCAGAACGACGGCTCCAGCCTGCGCCTGAATTTCCCGCCGCTGACCGAGGAGCGCCGCAAGGAGCTGGTCAAGGGAGTGTACAAGTACGCCGAGGAGGCGAAGGTGTCCGTGCGCTCGGTGCGCCGGGACGCGATGGAAAAGCTCAAGGACATGAAGAAAAAGGCGGAAATCACCGAGGACGATCTGAAAAACGCCGAGAAAAAAATGCAGGACTTGACCGATAAGTTCTGCAAGGAGATCGACGTCACCGCCTCCAAAAAGGACAAGGAAATCATGGAAATCTGATAGAGGTTTCGTCAGGGGTATTGCAGAACCCGCCGTTCTGCAATACCCCGATTTCCAATCGGACGCCGGGAAAAACGGCCGGCAGGAGGGTACGGATGCGCTGGTTTCAGAGAAAAAAACCGATTCCTCCCGTGGAGGACGTGCATATTCCCCGACATGTGGGGATTATTATGGATGGGAACGGTCGTTGGGCGAAGAAGCGGGGGCTGCCCCGCCAGGCCGGACACGTCACCGGCGCCCAGGTGTTCCGGAAAATCACCAAATACTGCGAGAAGAAGGGCGTCGGGTATCTGACGGTCTACGCCTTCTCCACCGAAAACTGGAGGCGGCCTGCCGAAGAGGTGGACGCCATCATGAACCTGTTCCGTGACTACCTCAAGGAATCCCTGCGGGATTTTAAGAACGAAAACATCCGCACCCGCTTTATCGGCGACAGGGAGCCGCTCGCGCCTGACATCCGCCGGCTCATCGAGGAGGCGGAGGCTTCCACCGCCCATAAAGACGGGATGGTTTTGAATATCGCCATCAATTACGGCGGCCGGCAGGAGATTGTCCAGGCCGCCCGCCGGCTGGCCGAGGACGTCCGGCAGGGCCGCCTGAACCCCGAGGACGTTACCGAGGAGCGGCTGTCCGACCGGATGTACACCGCCGGCCAGCCCGACCCGGATCTCATTCTGCGGCCCAGCGGTGAATTCCGCTTGTCCAATTTTCTCATTTGGCAGTCCGCCTACGCGGAATATGTTTTTATGGATATTCTGTGGCCGGACTTCACCTCGAGGGATTTGGACGAGGCTTTTGCCGAATACGCGCGGCGGCACCGCCGTTTTGGAGGAGTTTGATTCATGAAATCCCGGATAATCACCGGCGTCGTGGGCGGCGGGCTGCTTCTGGCGATATTGCTGCTGTGCCCCGATATCTGCCTCAATATCGCCTTTGTGCTGGTCTGCGCCCTGGCGATGTACGAGGTGCTGATTGTCACCCGGTTTGTGGAGCACAAGGGTCTGATGGCCGCGGCGGTGGCCTTTTCCATGCTGACCCCGTTTTTCCTGGAAACCACCAGCCGATATCCGGCGTTTATTGTGATTTTGCTGTTTGTGCTGGGGCTGGCGTTCGTGCAGGTGCTGTATCACGAGACTCTGCGGGTGGAGCGCACCGGCTTTGTCTTTTTTGTCTCCATCATCGTGCCCATCGCCCTGTCCTGCACCCCGTATTTGCAGACCCTCTCCCGGGTGCACGGCCGGTTTTATGTATTTCTCGCGTTCATCATCCCTTGGATGTGCGATATCGGGGCCTATTTTGTGGGCACCTTCCTGGGCAAGCATAAGATGTGTCCGAAAATCAGCCCCAAAAAGACGGTGGAGGGCCTGGTGGGCGGCATCGTCATTTCCGTGGCCGCCAGCGTGCTGGCCGCCTGGCTGTACCAGGTGCTGCATTTGACCCCCAACCAGCTCGGCACTGTCAGCCTCTGGCAGGTGGGGCTGCTGGCCCTGGTGCTCTCGCCTCTGTCGGTGATGGGCGATTTGTTCGCCTCCATCATCAAGCGGCAGAGCCAGGTCAAGGACTTCGGCCATATCATGCCGGGACACGGCGGCATCATGGATCGCTTTGACAGCATGATTTTCGTCTCGCCGGTTCTGTTTGTCGTGCTGCGTTTCCTGCCGCTGATTTACTAGAGAAGATTCGAAAACACGGACGTCTGCGGGAGGAATAGGTATGGCGGATACAAAATCGCTGGTGCTGCTTGGCTCCACCGGCTCCATCGGGGTGCAGGCCCTGGAGGTGGCGCAGGGGGCCGGCTATCGCGTCGCCGCCCTGGCCGCCGGCAGCCGGGTGGAGCCTTTTGAGGAACAGATTCGCCGGTACAGGCCGGCCGCGGCGGCCATGTTTGACGAGAAGGCAGCGGCCGACCTAAAGGTGCGGGTGCGGGATCTACCAGTGCGGGTAACGGCCGGCATGGAGGGCCTGTGCGAGCTGGCGGCCTTGCCGGAGGCTGACATGGTGCTCAACGCGGTGGTGGGCATGGTGGGGCTGCTGCCCACCCTGGCCGCCGTACGGGCGGGGCACGACGTCGCCCTGGCCAATAAGGAAACCTTGGTGGCCGGCGGCGCGCTGGTCATGGACGCCGTCGCCCGCCGAGGAGTGAAGCTTCTGCCGGTGGACAGCGAGCATTCCGCCATATTCCAATGCCTGCAGGGCCGGCCGCCCCGGGAACGGGCCCTGAAGCGCCTGATCCTTACCGCCTCCGGCGGCCCCTTTTTCGGTAAAAGCGCCGCCGAACTGGAACGGGTGACGGTGCAGGACGCTCTGCGGCATCCCAACTGGAGTATGGGGGCGAAAATCACCATCGATTCCGCCACCATGATGAACAAGGGGCTGGAGCTCATCGAGGCCCGGTGGCTGTTCGACGTGGATCCTAAGGACATCGACATCGTGGTGCACCGGGAGAGCGTGGTGCATTCCCTGATTGAATACACCGATCATTCGGTCATCGCCCAGTTGGGGGTGCCGGATATGCGCATCCCCATCCAGTACGCGCTGACCTGGCCGGAACGGCTTCCCTCGCCGGTGCCCCGGCTGGATTTGGCCGCGTACCAGAAGCTGACCTTCTTTGCGCCGGACTACGAGACCTTCCCTTGCATGACCTACTGCCGGGAAGCTATCACCCGGGGCGGGCTGTATCCGGCGGCGGTCAACGCCGCCAACGAGGAAGCCGTGGCCCTGTTCCTGGCCGGGCGGATAGGTTTTGCCGCCATTCCCCGGCTGGTGGCCTCCGCCCTCGATCTCACGCTGCCGGCGGGGGACACGGCCGAGGCTGTGCTGGAGGCCGATCGCCATGTGCGGGAGATTGTCCGGGCCGCGGTATAAACCGGGAAACAGGCGGCGGACAGTTCCCTCATCGAACGAAATGGAGCGGATATTTTGGGCGTATTGATGATGATTTTCAAGATACTGGCCGCGATTTTCGTGTTCGGTATCATCATTCTGGTGCACGAGCTGGGGCATTTTCTCATGTGCAAGCTGATGGGCGTGCGGGTCAACGAGTTCGCCATCGGCATGGGCCCCAAGCTGCTGTCCTTCGGCAAGAAGGAGACGGCGTATACCCTGCGGCTGTTCCCCATCGGCGGCTTCTGCGCCATGGAAGGGGAGGACGAGGGCGCGCCCACCCCCAGCGCTATCGGCGGCAACGCCGACCGGGCGGAGGACGACGGCGGCGAACCAGCCCTTCCGGACGAGGAGGAAGCCCCCGCCGAGCCGGATCCCCGCGCCTTTCCTAACAAAAAGGTGTGGCGGCGCATCCTCATCGTGGTGGCGGGCGCGGCCATGAACCTGGTGCTGGGCTATGTGCTGCTGGTGGCGTATTACGGCATCTTCACGATGCCGGACGCATCGGGGAAGGCCCGTTTTTCCAGCACCATCATCGCCTCCCTGCCCGAGACGGCGGTCAGCTATCAGACCGGCCTGCGTCCGGGGGATGAGATCGTCAAAATCGACGGCAAACGCACCGTCACCGATTCCGACATCGTCATGATCATGCAGAGCGACGAGGACGGCATCATGGACATGACCGTCCGGCGTGCGGTGGACGGGAAGAAGAAAACCGTGCTGCTCAAGGGCGTCCAGTTCCAGCTGGAGGTGGGGGAGAACGGAAAAAACCGGCTGATATACGACTTTAAGGTGCTGGGCATCGAGAAGACGGTATGGTCTACCCTCGTCCAGGCTGGAAAAATGGAGTATTCGGTGGCCACCATGATATGGCGCAGCCTGGGGGATCTCATCACCGGCAAGTACGGCATCAACGACCTATCCGGCCCGGTGGGAACCATGGACATCATCGGGGACGCGGTGGCCGGGGCCAACACCAGCGAGGGGATGATGACCCTCATCATGCTGGTGGTGATGATCACGGTCAACGTCGGCATATTCAACCTGCTGCCCCTGCCCGCTCTGGACGGCGGCCGCCTGATTTTCCTGCTGTTTGAAGGGATATTCCGCCGGCCGGTGCCCGCGAAGTATGAGGGCATGGTGCATTTTATCGGCCTGATGCTGCTGTTGCTGCTGATGGTGGTGGTCACCTTCAGCGACATCTGGAAAATCGTCGCCGGGTAATGCCGCGCCGGGCGCGGCGCACTCGTGAAAAGAAATGGGGCAGGATTATGAACGCGATCTCGCCAAAAGCCCTGGAGGAATTGGAACACAACCTGGCCCTGCTGGCCCAGGCCGGCGTCCGGCCGGCGCAGGAGGATTTCCCCACCCGGTATCTGGGCAAGTGGGGGGAGGACGCGGCTGGCAACCTGCACGCGCTGCTCATGGAGCTGGGGGACAGCGATGAAACGCCGGATGGTCCGCGGCCTGTCGGCCGGGGGATCTACTGGCTGGACGCGGAGTGCGTGGACAACGAGATGGCCTATGTCGACATTGTGTCGCGGCTGGGCGCGCTGGTGGCCGACAGGGCGCAGGTGACGGACATCGCGGCCCGGTACGAGGACGGCTATGTCACCCTGTCCTTCCAGTTCAACGGCAAGCCCTACCGCCTGCGCATGGAGCAGCAGAACGACTGGATTAACCCGGCGCTGCTGCTGTTCTTCGCCTCCTGCCTGAAGGAAAATTTTATTTTCGGCCATCTGTTCATCGCTGTGCCCGACCAATGCTTTTTCCTCTTTTTCGGCGCGGATAAACAGGCGGAGCGGCTCGGCGAGCTGACCGGGCTGGTGTTTGAAAAACTGTAAACCGCCGCGGGGCTGCGGCGGAGAAATGAGGCTGCCGATGGAACGGCGCGTGTGTAAAACCGTATATGTGGGACAGGTGCCGGTAGGCGGCGGCGCGCCGGTTACCGTCCAGTCCATGCTGAACACCCCGGCCCACGACATTCCGGCCAGTGTGGAGCAGGCCCGGCGGCTGCAGGCCGCGGGCTGCGATATCATCCGTGCCGCTGTGCCGGATAGGGAGGCGGTGCCTCTCATCGCCGCCCTCAAGGAGGCGGTGAGCATCCCGGTGGTAGCGGATATCCACTTCGACTATCGCCTGGCGCTGGAAGCGGCGGCGGCGGGGGTGGACAAGATCCGCATCAACCCGGGCAACATCGGGGACGAGAGCCGGGTCAAGGCGGTGGCCGATGCCTGCCGGCAGCGGCGGATTCCCATCCGTATCGGGGTGAACGCCGGCTCTCTGGAGAAGGAGATACTGGCAAAGTACGGCCATCCCACGGCCGAGGCCATGCGGGACAGCGCGCTGTATCACGCGTCCCTGCTGGAAAAATTCGATTTCGACGATATTATCCTGTCCATCAAATCCTCCGACGTGCCCACCATGGTGCGTGCCTACCAGCTGACGGCGGAGGCCTGCCCCTATCCCCTGCATGTGGGGGTCACGGAGGCGGGCACCGAACGGATGGGACTGATAAAATCGGCGGCCGGTATCGGCGCACTGCTGCTCCAGGGAATTGGAGACACCATCCGGGTTTCCCTGACCGCCGACCCGGCGCGGGAGGTGGAGGCGGGCGTCGACCTGCTGCGGGGGATCGGGCTGCGGAAAAACGAGCCCATGCTGGTGTCCTGCCCCACCTGCGGGCGCACGAGCATCGACCTTATCGGCATCGCCGGACAGGTGGAGGAGCGGCTGCGCGCCGTCCACAAGCCGATTACCGTGGCGGTGATGGGCTGCGTGGTCAACGGGCCGGGAGAGGCCCGGGAGGCCGACGTGGGCCTGGCGGGCGGAAAGGGCAAGGCCGTCCTGTTCAAAAAGGGCGAAATCATCCGCACCGTGTCCGAGGAGGACGCGGTGGAGGAGCTGATGAAGGAAATCGAGCGGCTGTAAGCGGGCCGGGGAGGGAAGCCGGATGGACTTTACGGATTATTACGAAATACTGGAGGTCAGCCGGAACTCCTCCGATGAAATCATCAAGGCGGCTTACCGCACCATGTGCAAGAAATACCACCCGGACACCTTCACCGGTCCCCGGGCGGTAGCGGAGGAGCGCATCCGCAAAATCAACGAGGCCTATCAGGTGCTGGGCCATCCGGCGGACAAGCGCCGGTACGACGCCCTGTATGATCAGCGGCGCAAGACGGTGGCCCGGCTATCCTCCGCGTCGCCCAGGCGGGAGGCGCCGAAGGGCGGTCATTCAGCCGGGAACTCCAGGGGAAAGAGGGACAAACACACCCGGCGGATTTTTCTCACCACCTTTTTCATCACGCTGGGAGTGGCCGGCGTCGGGCTGCTGCTGTTGCTGGCGGTCACCCGGCTGCTGGGATAGACGGACATACGCCGCTTGCGGAAAGGACTAGGAACGCACCATGTCAAGCCCTTTGTTTGAAAACATATTCGGAACCTATCTGACCGACCGGCAGCTGCTGGCGGAGTTCACCGGCGCGCAGGTGGAGAGCCTGCAGCTCAGCCGCGCGAGCCGCTTCATGAGCGCTACCCTGGTGTGCGGCCGGTTTATCGAAATCGAGAAAATTGACGCCGCCGAAAAAGCTCTTTCGGCGGCTTTGTCGCTGCGTGGGGTGGAGCTGACCCCCCGGTACCCGGCGGACAGCCTGTCGGTGGCCTGCTTCCCCACTATCGTCGCCTTTCTGCGCCGGCGGAGCGCGGCGGTCAACGGCACCTTTGACGACGCCGTGTGCCGCATCGAGGGCGATCGCCTGACCGTCAGCCTGAGGCATGGATGCCTCAACATCCTGCGGGCCACCAAAACCGACGCCCTGCTCGCCGAGATGCTGCGCACCCTCTTCTCCCGGCGGATGGAGCTGCAGTTTGAGGGGGACGAAGGGGTTGACACCGCCGACGAGCATTATCAGCAGATGATGGCCAAGGCGGAGGAGGAAGCGGCGGCCAGCGCCCGGGCCCAGGCGGAGGTGTTCCGGCAGGCGGAGGTTCCCGCCCCCACGGCAGCCCCCAAAGGAGAGGCGCCGAGGCCCCGCAAGCCGGTGGACCCCGCCCGCCCGCCGGTCAGCGGCCTGCCCATTTATCTGGAGACCGCGCAGATGGTGTTCGGCCCTCCCATCCGAGAAAAAACCGCGCCGCTGAACACCCTGGAGGCCGACGGCAGCTGGGTGACGGTCTGGGGCGAGGTGTTTTCCTACGAAACCCGGGACAACCGGGACGGCACCAAGACCCGGCACACCTTCAACATCACGGACAACACCAGCTCCATCACCATCAGCATCTGGGCGGACAACAAGCGGGATAAGGACAAGCTGGCCGCCCTGGAAGCGGTCAAGCCCGGGGTATGCGTGCTGGTGAGCGGCAAATACGATTACGACGAATACGCCAAGAACAACATTCTGCGGCCCAAGTCCATCGCCGTGGTGGCCAAATACGTCAAGCAGGACAATGAGCCGGAGAAGCGGGTCGAGCTGCACCTGCACACCAAGATGTCGGCCATGGACGGCGTTTCGGAGGCGGGGGATCTGGTGGCGCGGGCCGCCTCCTGGGGACACAAGGCGATCGCCATCACCGACCACGGGGTGGCCCAGGCCTTTCCCGACGCCATGAACGCCGCCGCCAAGTGCAAAAAGAAGGGCCAGGATATCAAGGTCATCTACGGGGTGGAGGCCTATTACGTCAACGACAGCATCCCCGTGGTTTCCGGCAGCGCCGCGGAGAGTCTGGACGGGGAGTTCATCGTTTTCGACATCGAGACCACCGGCCTGTCCGCCGCCAAGGAGCGGATCACCGAAATCGGCGCGGTGCGCATGAAGAACGGCGAGGTGCTGGACAGCTTCGACACCTTCGTCAATCCCGGCATGCCCATCCCGGCCAAGATCACCGAGCTGACCGGGATCACCGACGAGATGGTGAAGGACGCCCCGGGGGAGAAGGAGGGGCTGCAGAGATTCTACGATTTCTGTGGGGAAGCGACGGTGCTGGTGGCCCATAACGCCGGCTTCGACACCGGGTTCATCAAGGTGGCGGCCGCCCGCTGCGGCATGCCGTACCCCTTTACCTCCATCGACACGGTGCCCATCTGCCGGGCGTTGTACCCCCATCTGAAGAACCATAAGCTGGACACGGTGGCGAATTATCTCAAGCTGCCGCCCTTCAACCATCATCGGGCCTGCGACGATGCCAAGGTGCTGGCTGACATCTTCATCCACCTGATCAAGGACATGAAGGAAACCAAGGGCATCGAGGCGGTGGACGGCATCAACACCCTGCTGTCCGGCGTGGATCTCAAAAAGGTCAAGCCCTATCACCTGATTATTCTGGCCAAGAACCTGGCGGGGCTGAAAAACCTCTACCGCTTGATTTCCTGGTCCCATCTACATAATTTCTACCGCAAGCCCCGCATCACCAAGACCAAGCTGAACGAGCTGCGGGAAGGCTTAATCATCGGCAGCGCCTGTGAGCAGGGGGAACTGTTCCGGGCCATCCTGGACGGCAAGCCATGGGGCGAGTTGTGCGACATCGCCAGGTTCTACGATTTTCTGGAGATCCAACCGCTTGGCAACAACGCCTTTATGGTGCGGGAGGGGATTGCCAAGGATGAGCAGCAGCTGCAGGAGTTCAACCGCACCATCGTCCGCCTGGGCGAGAAGCTGAACATCCCGGTGTGCGCCACCTGCGACGTCCACTTCATGGATCCGGAGGACGAGATGTATCGCCGGATCCTTATGGCGGGGCAGGGGTTCACCGACGCGGACAACCAGGCGCCGCTGTACCTGCGCACCACCGGCGAGATGCTGGCGGAGTTCCAGTATCTCGGCAAGGAGAAGGCCTATGAGGTGGTGGTGACCAACACCAACGCCATTGCCGACCGGGTGGAAAACATCCGCCCGATCCCCCTGGGCACCTTCCCGCCCCATATCGACGGGGCGGATCAGCAGCTGCAGGACATCACCTGGGGCCGGGCCAAGGAGCTTTACGGCGATCCGGTGCCGGAAATTGTGGCCAGCCGTCTGGACAGGGAGCTGACCTCCATCATCAAGCACGGGTTCGCCGTGCTGTACATGATTGCCCAGAAGCTGGTGCACAACTCGGTGGAGAACGGGTACCTGGTGGGCTCCCGAGGCTCCGTCGGCTCCTCCTTCGTCGCGCATATGGCGGGAATTTCGGAGGTCAACCCTCTGGCCCCCCATTACGTGTGCAAGAAATGCAAGTATTCCGAGTTTTTCACCGACGGCTCGGTAGGCTCCGGCTTCGATTTGCCGGACAAGCTCTGCCCGAACTGCGGCGAACCGCTGGGACGGGACGGCCATGAAATCCCCTTCGAGACCTTCCTGGGTTTCGACGGCGACAAGGCCCCCGATATCGATTTGAACTTTGCGAGCGAATACCAGTTCTACGCCCATCGGTACACCGAGACCCTGTTCGGCACCGATCACGTGTTCAAGGCCGGCACCATCTCCACCGTGGCGGACAAGACGGCCTTCGGCTATGTGAAAAAATACGCGGAGGAGCGAGGGATCACCTACGGCAACGCGGAGCTGACCCGGCTGTCCATCGGCTGCACCGGCATCAAGCGCACCACCGGGCAGCATCCCGGCGGCATGGTGGTCGTGCCCAACGATTACGAGGCGGAGGATTTCTGCCCGGTGCAGCACCCGGCCGACGATCCCAACTCGGAAATCATCACCACCCACTTCGACTTCCATTCCATCCACGATACCATCCTGAAGCTGGACAACCTGGGGCACGTCATCCCCACCATCTACAAGTATCTGGAGGAATACACTGGCATCAGCGTCATGGACGTCAACATGTCCGATCCGGAGGTGTACAAGCTGTTCACCTCCCCCGAACCGCTGGGCGTTACCCGGGAGGACATCGAATGCGACACCGGCACCCTGTCCATCCCGGAAATGGGCACCCCCTTTGTGCGTCAGATGCTGCTGGACTGTAATCCCAAGACCTTCGCCGACCTGCTGCAAATTTCCGGCCTCTCCCACGGCACCGACGTGTGGCTGGGCAACGCCCAGGAGCTGATTAAGGCGGGCACCTGCACCATCTCCAACGTTATCGGTACCCGGGATAGCATCATGACCTACCTGATGCATAAGGGCCTGCCGCCGAAAATGGCGTTTAAAATCATGGAAATCGTCCGGAAGGGCAACGCCACCAAGCTGCTGAACGAGGAGCATTTCGCCGCCATGAAGGAGCACGGCGTGCCCCAGTGGTACGTGGACTCCTGCATGAAAATCAAATACATGTTCCCCAAGGCCCACGCCGCCGCCTACATCATCGCGGCCCTGCGGGTCGCCTGGTACAAGGTGCATAGGCCCGCGGAATATTACGCGGCCTACTTCACCGGCCGGGGCGAAGATTTCGACGCCGAGCCGGTAACGGGAGGAAAGGCCACGGTTAAGCGGCTGATGGACGACATCCGCATGCGGGGCAAGGAAGCCTCCGCCAAGGAGCAGTCCCAGGCGGAAACGCTTCACGTCATTTACGAGGCCATGCAGCGGGGAATCGAGTTCCTGCCGGTGGACCTGTACAAGTCCCATTCCTACAAATTCCTGATGGAGGACGGAAAAATCCGCCTGCCCTTCAGCGCCGTGAAGGGCTTAGGCGGCGCGGCCGCCCAAGGCCTGATGGACGCGAGGGAGGAAGGCCCCTTCATTTCCTGCGACGATCTGCAGGCCCGCAGCGGCATCACCAAGGCGGTGGTGCAGTCCCTGCGGGATTTGGGGGCCATCGACGGTCTGCCCGAAACCAGCCAGATGACCTTCTTCTGATGGGCCGTTTGCCCAATATTTTCGCGGCTGCGCGCGTCTTCTTGACGGCATAGACGGAAAATCGCCGCGCGTAAAAAAGGAATTGACAGCGGGATACGCGGCATGTTACTATAGTAGCACATTAGCACACTAAAGCGAAAGGGCGTCGGCCTATGAGACAGAACAGACGAATCACCCCGGAGGGCACCCGGGATCTGCTTTTTGAAGAAAGTCTGGCCCGCCGGGAAGCGGAAGGGATGCTGTCGGATCTTTTCGTGGGCCGCGGCTTTTCCGAGGTCATGACCCCCGGCATGGAGTTTTACGACGTGTTCCACGCCGACACCATGGCCATCCCGGCGGAGAGCATGTACAAGTTCGCCGACGCCAAGGGCCGGTTGCTGGTCATGCGCCCCGATTCCACCATGCCCATTGCCCGGTTGGTGGCCACCCGGATGCAGAACGCCCGGCTGCCTATCCGGCTGTATTACGCACAAGATGTGTACCGGTTCCATCACGGCCTGTCCGGCCACTACGACCAGATGTTTCAGGCCGGGGTGGAGCTGATCGGCGCGGCGGGGGAGCGGGCGGATCTCGAGGTGCTGTCCCTGGCGGCCGAGGCGCTGCGGCAAAGCGTGGGGGAGGGGTTCCGGCTGGAAATCGGCCATGTGGGCTTCTTCCAGTCCCTGATGCGGCAGCTGCCGGCGGATGGAGAGACCAAGGACGCCATCCGCACCCTGATTGAAAATAAAAACTACGCGGGGCTGTCCGACGAGCTGGACGCGTTGCCTCCCTCCCAGACGGTGGATGTGCTGCGCCGCCTGCCCCGGCTGTTCGGCGGGGAAGAGGTGCTGAGGGCCGCGGCCTCCCTCTGCCACGACGAGGACACCAAGGAAGCCCTGGCCTGCCTGGCCCGGCTGTACCTGGCGCTGCGCCGGCTGGGGCTGGGCGATCAGGTGATGATCGACCTGGGACTGGTGCAGGAGAACGAGTATTATACCGGCGTGATTTTCCGGGGCTATATCGAGGGCAGTGGCGACACGGTGGTGTCCGGCGGTCGGTACGACACCCTGCTGCAGCAGTTCGGCTCCCCTCTGCCCGCCACCGGGTTCGGCGTCAACGTGGACTGCCTGACCAAGGCGATGCTGGACAGGGGCGAGGTGGATCCGCCCATGCCGCCGGAAATCCTGGTGCACGCCCGCCCGGGCCATGAGGTGGACGCGCTGCAGAAGGTCAACGAGCTGATCGAGCAGGGGATGCTCTGCGAGTTCAGCGTGTTTGAGGAGCTGCCCCAGTCGATGGATTACGCGCGGGCCAGGAATATCGGCCAGGTCTATGACGTGGGCGACGAGGTGAAAATCCTCGAGATTTAGCGGATGCCATCCGGAAAGGACTTACGATATATGAAACCACTGCGCATTGCGCTGACCAAAGGCCGCCTGGAAAAGGACACGGTGGCGCTGTTCGACCGCATGGGGCTGGACACCTCGGCGGTCAAGGATAAGGGCCGCCGCCTCATCCTCCCGGTGGGGGAGGGCGTGGAGGTGGTGCTCGCCAAGGCGGCGGACGTCATCACCTACGTCGAGCACGGCGTCTGCGACTTGGGGGTGGTGGGCAAGGACACCATCGCCGAAAGCGGCGGCAGCTTTTACGAGATTCTCGATTTAGGCTTCGGCCGCTGCCGGTTCGCTCTGGCCGCGCCGAAGGATAGCGACTTCTTTGCCGGCTACGCCGCCAAGACGGTGGCCTCCAAATATCCGAACGTGTCCCGCGCCTATTTCGGCCGCAAGGGCATGGACGTGCGCATCATCAAAATCGAAGGGTCGGTGGAGCTGGCCCCCCTGCTGGGGCTGGCCGACGGCATTGTCGATATTGTGGAAACCGGCTCCACCCTCCGAGAAAACGGGCTCGCCGTGGTGGAGGACGTGATGCCCATCTCCGCCCGCCTCATTGTCAACATGGCCTGTATGAAGCTGCGGAAAAAGGAAATCGAGGATTTGGTGGAGAAAATGGAGGAACACCTGCGGTAAGGGTGCTTTCCTTGGGAAGGATGGAAACGGATGATACAGATGCAACTGGTTAAGGCGGACGGCAAGGCTGAATATGCCCTGCTCGAGCAGCTGGCCGCCCGCAGCGGCGAGGTGGATCGGCAGGTCACGGCCGCCGTTACCGAGATTCTGGATACCGTCCGGCGGGACGGAGACGCCGCCGTGCGGGAGTATACCCGCCGGTTCGACGGGGTGGACGCCCCGCTGCGGCGCATTTCCCGGCAGGAGCTGGCCGAAATGGCCGCCGGGTGTGAGAAGAAGGTATACGCCGCGCTTCAAAGAGCGGCGGACAATATCCGGGATTTCCATCAGCGGCAGGTGCAGCAGAGCTGGCTGACCACCAAAGAGGACGGCACCATTCTGGGCCAGCGGATCCGGGGACTCTCCCGGGTGGGCGTTTACGTGCCTGGCGGCACGGCGGCGTATCCTTCCTCGGTGCTGATGAACGCCATCCCCGCCCGGATCGCCGGGGTGGAGGAAATCGTTATGGTCACCCCGCCGCCCAAAAACGGGGATTTTAATGCCGACGTCATGGCCGCCGCGTACATCGCGGGGGTGGACGCGGTTTATCTGTGCGGCGGCGCCCAGGCGGTGGCCGCCCTGGCCTACGGCACCGAAACCATCCCGAAGGTGGACAAAATCGTGGGGCCGGGCAACATCTTCGTGGCCACGGCCAAGCGCCTGACGTACGGGCAGGTGGATATCGACATGATCGCCGGGCCCAGCGAAATCCTGGTGCTGGCCGACGACACCGCCGAGCCGGCCTACCTGGCGGCGGATCTCATGTCCCAGGCGGAGCATGACCGGCTGGCCTCCGCCATCCTGCTCACCCCGTCGGAGGACATCGCCCGCCGCACGCTGGAGGAGCTGGATAAGCAAATCGCCGCCCTTTCCCGGCAGGACATCATCCGCGCCTCCCTGGAAACCTACGGGGCGGTTATCGTCTGCCGGGACATGGACGAGGCAGTAGCCTTCGCCAACCGGCTGGCACCCGAGCACCTGGAAGTGATGTGCGACAATCCCATGGAATACGTGGGACGGCTGGACAACGCCGGCTCCGTGTTCCTAGGTAAATATTCCCCCGAACCGCTGGGCGATTATTTCGCCGGGCCCAACCACGTGCTGCCCACCAGCGGCACCGCCCGGTTCTTCTCCCCCCTGTCGGTGGACAGCTTCCTTAAGAAATCCAGCTTTATCTATTACAACCGGGCCGCCCTCACCGCCGCGCGGGAGGACATCACCGCCATTGCACGGGCCGAGGGGCTGGACGCCCACGCCCACTCCATCGACGTGCGCTTTGAATAAGGGGGAAACCACCATGGCTTATACGCTGGCGCCGAAAACGGAGGCGCTCACTCCCTACGATCCCGTCGAAGGGGAATACCGCGTCCGCCTGGACGCCAATGAGTCCTTCCTGCTGCCCACCGACACCGACCGGGAGAAAATGGCCCGGGCGGCCGCCGAGGCGGCGCTCAACCGCTATCCCGATCCCCTGGCCACCCGCCTGTGCGAGGCCTTCGCCGCCCGCTATCAGGTGAAGCCTGCGCTGGTCACGGCGGGGAACGGCTCCGACGAACTAATTTCCATCATCCTGTCCACCTTCCTGCAGAAGGGGGAAAAGGTGCTGACCTTGTCACCGGATTTCTCCATGTACGCCTTTTATACCTCCATCACCGAAACCCCCTGCATCACCCTGCCCAAGAAACCGGATATGACGGTGGACGTGACGGCGGTCATCGACACCATCCGACGGGAAGGGGTGCGGCTGCTGATTTTCTCCAACCCCTGCAATCCCACCTCGGTGGGCCTGCCCCGGGACGGCGTGCGCCGGCTCCTGCGGGAGACCGACGCCCTGGTGGTGCTGGACGAGGCCTATATGGATTTCTGGGATCAGTCGATGCTGGGGGAAGTGGAGGCGTACGACAACCTGATACTGCTGCGCACCTGCTCCAAGGCCTTGGGCATGGCGGCCCTGCGGGTGGGCTTCGCGGTGGCGAACCCCACGCTGACCGGCATTATCCGCGCGGCCAAATCCCCGTATAATGTCAACGCCGTCAGCCAGGCTATGGCCGCCGTCGTGCTGGAGAATCCGGCCTATCACGAAATTTACCGGGAGCTGCTGCTGGCCTCCCGGGACATGCTGGTGACCGGCCTGAAAGCGCTGGAGGCCGACGGCCTGCTGCAGGTGTACGACAGTTGCACCAACTTCGCGTATCTGCAGGTGCCGGAAGCCAAAGCCCTGTTCGCCGGGCTGGCCGACCGGGGGATCATTGTCCGCCGGTTCGGGGAGGAGCATCTGCGGATTACCGCCGGTACCCAGGCCGAAAACCAGGAGGTGCTGGCCGTCCTGAACTTCCTGCTGCGGCATCCCGATGCTTTGGCAGAATACAAATAGACATAGTGTTTGTCGAATATACGTATCGTATTGTGGCGCATGGGATAATTATTTGTCGAAATGTATAATATAAAGAAGATTATACAAAACGGAATTATATTCTGGGCGGAAAGGGGCGCGGCGGTATGCGCACGGGAAAAGCGGAACGGCTAACCAAGGAGACCACCATTCAGGCAGCGATCTGTCTGGACGGCGGCGACGTGGAGGTTTCCACCGGCATCGGATTTTTTGATCATATGCTGGAGGCCTTCGCGGTGCACGGGGGCTTTGGGCTGAAGCTCCAGACGGTGGGCGACTTGTATGTGGACGGGCACCACACGGTGGAGGATACCGGTATCGTGCTCGGCCGCGCCATGGCGGAAGCCCTGGGCGGCAAAAGCGGCATCGCCCGCTTCGGCAGCTTTTTCGTCCCCATGGACGAGAGCCTGGCCTTCGCGGCCGTGGATGTCAGCGGCCGCCCCTTCCTGGTGTGCGACGCGGTCTTTCCGCAGGAGCGGGTGGGGGAGTTCGACGCCTGCCTGACGCCGGAATTTTTCCGCGCCTTCGCCCAGAATGCGGGGCTGACCCTCCATCTGCGCTGTGAATACGGCGCCAACTCCCATCACATCATCGAGGCCCTGTTCAAGGCGGCGGCCCACGCCCTCCGGCTGGCTGTGGCCCCCAAGGAAGGCACCTTGTCCACCAAGGGCAGCATCGATTAAAAAGGCGGCCCCGCTACTGTGAGAAAGGACTGGTCACCACTATGCTGATTTTCCCCGCTATCGACATACAGAACCGCCAGTGCGTGCGGCTGGTGAAGGGGGATTTCGCCACCGCCCACCGGGTGGCGGAGGATCCCCTGGCTACCGCGCAAGCCTTCCGGCAGGCCGGGGCGGAGTGGATCCATATGGTGGATTTGGACGGCGCCAAAACCGGCGTGAAAACCAACACCGATATTTTCAAAGCCGTGGCGAGGGACAGCGGCCTCAAGGTGGAGCTGGGCGGCGGGATCCGGGATATGGCCACCCTCGAGGAATATTTTGCCGCCGGCATCTCCCGCTGCATTCTGGGTTCCGCCGCTCTGAAAAATCCCGATCTGGTGCGGCAGGCCGTCTCCGCCTTCGGAGACAAGGTGGCCGTGGGGATCGACGCGGTGAACGGCATGGTGGCCACCGAGGGGTGGCTGGAGGTTTCCAAGGTACCCTATATCGAGCTGGCCCGCCGGATGGAGGACATGGGGGTGCGCACCCTGATCTTCACCGACATTTCCAAGGACGGCACCCTGGCGGGGCCCAATCTCGGGCAGCTGGAGGCGCTGAGCCGGGCGGTATCCTGCAACGTCGTCGCCTCGGGCGGGATGCGGGAGCTGGCCGATATCACCGCCCTGAAGGCCATGGGCCTGTACGGCGCCATCTGCGGCAAATCCCTGTACAGCGGCACCTTGGATCTGGCCGCCGCCGTCCGGGAGGGGGCGGTTCCGACGGATCGGATGGGGCTGGAACGGTTTTTTACGAAGGCTCTCCTTATCCCCTGCGTGGTGCAGGAGGCGGCCACTGGCGATGTCCTGATGCTGGCGTATATGAACCAGGGCGCTCTGGCCCGCACCATCGAGACGGGCACCACCTGGTTCTGGAGCCGATCCCGCCGGGAATATTGGAACAAAGGGGCCACCAGCGGCCATGTGCAGCGGGTGGTGGCCCTGGCCGGAGACTGCGACGACGACACCCTGCTGGTGAAGGTGGAGCAAACGGGGGCGGCCTGTCACACCGGCGCCCATTCCTGCTTTTTCAATTCGTTACTGTAAAGGAGCCGAACCGTTATGAGCGACTGTATCCGCGATGTATACGCCACCATTCTCGACCGGCGGGATAATCCGTCGGAGAACTCCTATACCCGGTATTTGTTTGACCAGGGGATCGATAAAATTCTGAAAAAAGTGGGGGAGGAGTGCGCTGAAACCCTGATTGCGGCGAAAAACGGCCGCAACGACGAAACCGCCGGGGAAATCTGCGATCTCACCTACCACGTGCTGGTGCTGATGGCCCTTCAGGGCATCACGCCGGAGGATCTGGAATCCATTCTCAACGAACGCCACGGCAAGGCGGGCAACCTGAAAACCTTCAAAAAGGTGGATCGCAACAGCTGAGATAACAAGCGGGGCCGGCTAACCGGTTCCGCTTGTTTTTGTAAGGATTTCCAATTGAATTCTTAAGAATCCGGTTCTAAATGAACAGATCCACAAAAACGCCTTGCATTTCGCAGGATTCTGCGTATAATGGGAAGCATACTAGTTAGATTGCTTCATCCCTTACCGAAGGAGGATTCCTCAATGATAAAGCGCGTTTGCGCGGGCCTTTCGGCCCTGCTTGTTTTGTCCCTGTCTGCCTGCCGGCCCAAGGATGACACGCCCGCCTCCTCGGCGGCGCCCGCCGCCAGCGGAACCGGCTCCGCCGTCACAACGGCATCGACGACCGGGACCGCACCCGAGACGACGACCGCCGCGCGTCAGGAACCGACCGCCAGCCAGACGAAAACGCCTCTGAAGCCGACGACTGCCGCCACCACAACGGCCGCTACCACCACCGAGCCGCGGACTATAAAGGTCACCATTCCGGAGGGCTACACCCTGGCCAAGACCTTTTTGCTTCTGGAAAGCAAGGGCGTGGCTTCATTCAATGATCTGTTGAAAACGGCGGAAACCTATAATTTCGCCAAGGATTACCCTCTGGTGGCGCAAATCCCCTCGGATCCCAACCGCTGCTACAAGCTGGAGGGATACTTGTTCCCCAGCACCTATGAGTTCTATAAAAACGACAAGCCGGAGGACGCCATCGGCCGGATGCTGCGGGGCAGCAAGGAAAAATATACGGCGGCTATCCAGAATAAGGCCAAGGCCATGGGCCTGACCATGGATCAAATTGTGATCATCGCGTCCCTAATTGAGAAGGAGGGGGCGAAGCCTGCGGAAATGAACAACATCTCCGCCGTGATCCATAATCGTATGCAGAAAAATTGGAAACTGGAGCTGGATTCCACCATCACCTATCTGGAGGGGGCGGTCAAGGGCTTTACGGATCCGAACAAATGGGACGCTTTCCGCAATAACAACAATACCTATAAATGCACGGGGCTGCCCGCCACCCCCATCTGCAATCCCGGCATGAACGCTATCCAGGCAGCCCTGTCTCCCACGGAGGCCAGCTACCTGTTTTTCTGCTCCGACAAGAAAACCGGCGTCTACTATTACGCCGACACCTACGAGGAACATCAGCAAAATGAGATAAAAGCCGGCCTGCGGGCCGCCTCTTAGATATACAAAAAGGAAGCAGACACCTCGGTGCCTGCTTCCTTTTTGCCTTATTTCACGACGCCCTTTTTCAGGATGATGTTGGCGTAAATGGCGCTTTCGCCGGTCGCAATGGCATAGGCCTTTTTGGCCCGTTCATAGAAAGCGAACCGTTCCATTTTTTCGAAGGCATGGTGATCCGGTTCGTACCGGGCGGCCGTGTCGGCGTATACCTGCCAGATCGGCGGAATTTCCGTGTCCCCGCCGGAGAGATCCATCAGGGCCAGCGGCTGTTCCACATAAGGGTCCAGCGGCATCAGCTGCAAAATCGCCTCCAGCACCTCCGGTACGCCGTGGCCGTCGCAGCGCACCAGCCGCTGCGCACAGGAGGCGGCCGGAAAATTGCCGTCGCCGATGACGATTTCATCCCCGTGCCCCATCTCCATCAGGATTTTCAGCAGCTCGGGGGACAGGAGAGAGGGAATACCCTTAAGCATAAGCGCGCTCCTCCCCGCCTGTCAGCGGTACAGCGGGCCGTAGGCCGCGCAGGCGCGATAATCGGCGCCCTCCTTGTCCATGGTGCCGAAGGCCGTCCAGCTGTGGGGCCGGTAAATTTTCTCCTCTGGCACGTTGTGCATGGAGACCGGGATACGCATCATGCTGGCCATGGTGATAAGATCCGCGCCCACGTGGCCGTAGGTCCAGGCCCCATGGTTGGCGCCCCAGTTGGCCATGACGGCATACACGTCGGTGAACGCGCCCTTTCCAGTGAGAATGGGAGCGAACCAGGTGGAGGGCCAGGTGGGATCCGTCCGATCCAGCAGCGTCTTGTTCACTTCGTCGGGCAGGTCGACGGTATAGCCTTCGGCGATTTGCAGCACTGGGCCGATGCCTTCCACCATGTTCAGGCGGGCCATGGTTACCGGCATGGCGCCGGTGGTGCTGAACTGGGAGGAGAACCCGCCGCCCCGGAAGTAGCCCAGATTGGCCGCCGCCCAGCGGGTAGCCTCCAGGCAGGCGTTCGCGTCCGCCTCGGTGATGTCCCAGAAGGGCTTCATGGCCGCCTTGCCGTCGGCGCCCGTTTCCCGGCCAGAGCCGTCCAGGGCCGACGCGCCCGAGTTGATGAGATGCATGAAGCCGTTTTCCGCGCCGTTTACCGGCGTCCAGCCGGTGACCCGCTTGACGGCCTCGGGGCTCCAGTAGGTACGCACGTCAGAGAACACGGTGGCCTGGTTGGTCAGCAGATGGAGGAACAGCATGGCCATGCCGTTGAGGGTGTCGTTTTCGGTGGCGAAGGTCATGGCCTCCCGGATGCCGTTCCAGTCGAAGCTGGAGTTGAGGATAGCCTCCATGAAGTCGCCGTTAGGCTTGTAGTCGGTCCACTGCCGCTGCCCCTGGAAGCCGCCCACGATGGCGTTGCGGCCCAGCGCCTCCTCGTGGAAGCCCATTTCGCCGAGCTTGGGGTTACCCTTCATAATGTCGCGGCAGATGATGGTCATCTTGCAGACGAATTCCCATTCCGCTTCCTTCTGCTCCGGCGTATGAGGCCGCTCGTTGTTGTCGTCCCCGGGCTTGCAGTTGGCCTTGGTCCAGGCCAGGGCCTTCTCGTATTCCTCGTGGTCGTAGATGCCCAGGTCGATGCGGCGGAGGATTTCGCTCATGTCCACCCACTCGGCGCGGATGCCGAAATACTTCTGCATCAAGTCCGGGTTGAGGAAGGAGCCGGCGATACCCATGGCCACCGAGCCGATGCCCACGTAGGCTTTGTTGCGCATGGAGGCCACCGCGACGGCCGCTTTGGCAAAGCGGAGAATTTTCTCCTGCACATCGGCGGGAATGGTGGTGTCGTTCATGTCCTGCACATCGTGGCCGTAGATGCTGAAGGCCGGCAGGCCGCGCTGGGCGTGGGCGGCCATGACGGCGGCCAGATACACCGCGCCGGGCCGTTCGGTGCCGTTGAAGCCCCAGACCGCCTTGATGGTCAGGGGGTCGAGATCCATGGTCTCGCTGCCGTAGCACCAGCAGGGGGTGACGCTCAGGGTCACCGCAACGTTGTTGTTCTTGAATTTCTCGGCGCAGGCCGCGGCTTCCTCGCCGCCGCCGATGGTACCGTCGGCGATGACGCACTCCACCTTGTGGCCGTCGGGATGCCGCAGCCGGCTTTCGATAAGCTCCTTGGCGGCCAGGGCCATGCCCATGGTCTGCTCCTCCAGCCCTTCGCGGATGCCGCCCCAGCGGCCGTCAATGACGGGCCGAATGCCGATTTTGACCGTGGTTTTCAAATTCATCCGTCCTTTCTGTCATGTCGATTGCGGGAATACTGCCAACTGTCTGAATTATACTGGATTTATTCCGGGATTTATAGTAGAATACTAAAAGAAATTAGCATAATCTTATCATTTACTTTAGTATTTTTATGGTTGGAGGAATGGGATGAAACAGCCATGGCAGGGGGAGAACAACGAAAAGCTGCGTCGTCTTCTCATGGACTATTACGCGGTGACGGGACAGCGCATCGGGGTATTCGACGCCGATTTTCATATGCTGATGGCCTATCCGGAGCCGCACGGCGCCTTGTGCAGCTGGCTGCGCAGCAGCGAAAAGGGCGAGCGGCGGTGTCGGGAATGCGACAACCACGGCATGCGGGAGGCGAAGCGCACCGGCCGGCCGGTGGTCTATCGGTGCCACGCCGGGCTGCTGGAGGTATGCGTTCCCCTGCAGGAGGAGGGGGGGAGGCCGGCCGGATATCTGATGTATGGCCAGCTGCTGTACGACGAGGATTTGCCGGGACAATGGGAGGACACCCGCCGCCGATGCGCGGATTTATTTCCCGACACCGCCATGCTGCGCCAGGCGTTTCACCGGGTGCGGCGGATGTCTGCTGCCTATATCGAGGCCTCCTCTCACATCTTGGCGGCCTGCGTGGGCTACATCCGGCTCGAGCAGCTGATGAAGGGGCGGCAGGATTTGTGGGAAGGGATGCAGTCATATATTGCCCAGCATCTGACCGCGCCGTTCACGTTGCAGGATATGGCCGACGCGCTGTCGGTCAGCGTGGCCACTCTCTGCCGCACAGCCCGGGAGAACAGCGGTAAAACCGTGGGAGCGCTGGCGCTAGAGGGGCGGCTGACCCAGGCCAAGCGGCTGCTGGCCGGGACCGATCTGCCGGTGGCGGAGGTGGCTGCCCAGGTGGGGATCGCCGATTATAACTATTTCTCGCGGCTGTTCCGTCGGGAGACGCAGATGTCCCCCCGCCGGTACCGGGCCGCCGTGCGGGAGGGGACGCTCCCGTCGCCGGAAGGCGAAAAATAGACGCCTGAGAGGAATTCGGTTTTCGGGTCGGCATATTGCCCCGTTTTCCCGCATACTATCTACTATGATTTTCGGATGAGGTGATAGTGTGAAGGGAGCCGTTGAAGGTAGAGCCATCGAGTTGGGCGAATACATTATTGAAAATAACGCGACGGTGCGCGCCGCCGCCAAGAAGTTTCATATAAGCAAAAGTACGGTACATAAGGACGTTTCCGACCGCCTGCGGGTGGTTAATCCCCAACTTTATGTGCGGGTGCGCAGCGTACTGGACATCAATAAAGCGCAGCGGCATATCCGCGGCGGCCTGGCCACCCGAGAAAAATACCGGCACGACGAGGAAGAATAAAAGAGAAAACCGCCCTTTTCCGAAATGGAAGGGCGGCTTTTTTATGTCCGGGGCTGTTTAGACACGCGGTCGCAGGCGGGCGGGTGCTTTTTTCCTTCGTGATGGGCCCGGCATGCCCCGCAGTTTCCGAGGCGGGGGCATTTCGTCCGTTTGCAGGGGCAGGCATGGCCCGCGGCCGACGCGTTATTGGGCGTCTTCTCCTCCTTCAAGCTAATCCTCCCCTTCCATATACCGCCGCAGGCGGGCCAGCGCGTCGGCGGCCCGGAGCGTATCCGGAAACAGCCGCTGCGCCAGGGGGCGGAACCGCAGATGGCCCTCATCGGCCTGCCGGCGGATGACCTGAAGCTGCAGCTCTGCGGGCTGGGAGAGAAGAAAGGGGAAGTCCGTCCGCCCGGCCTGATCCCGGAGGCGGAGAGCCGCCGCCTGGTCCCGTTCCAGCAGTTCTCGCGCAAAGGGCAGGGCCAGCCGTTCCTCCAGCTGCTCCAAGCCGTAGAGACGGGCGGCGATTTCCAGACCCTTCACCGTCTCCTCCCCCAAATTGTCCCGCAGCCGCCGGTACTCGTCCGGAAGAAAATACAGCCATTCCCCGACCAGCCGGCCGAAGGCCTTGCGGCCGTCGAACCAGCCCAGCTTCATCTTCTTGGCGGCGTCTCCCGGCTGGTACGCGAAGGCCGTACCCAGCCGCTGCGCCGGCTTGATGTAGATCAAATCCAAATCCGACGGCAGGCCTCTCGGCAGACCGGTGTCCCCGATGTCCACCACCACGACGTGATCGGGATGGCGGCGCAGCAGCATCTTGACCGGCAAGTTGTCGATGAGACCGCCGTCCAGGAAGGTTTTGCCGCCGATGGCGGGGCGCTGAATCCCCGGATAGGCCGAGGAAGCCATGATGTAGTCGATGAGCTGGCCCTTGGGAATCTGGTCGCGGTAGAGGTGCCGCCCCTGCCGCCTAGTCACCTCAAAGGTGACTAACCCGTATTCCACCGGGGAAGCCCGCAGCGCGTCCTCGGTCACCAGCTCCTCGAACCGGCGGCGCAGGGGGGACATGTCCAATCCCCGGCTGCGGAACAGCTCCTTGACAACAATGTCCGCGTTTTTCACATGGAACAGGTTGTCCGGCACCCGCAGGGGCTCGGGCAGGGCGAAGCCCTTTTCGATGCTCATATCCAGCCACAGCGTCACCGCCTCGTCATAGCGATCCAGCGCCACCAGCGCGCCGTTCATCGCCCCTACCGAGGTGCCGACCACCGCCGTGATAGACACGCCCATCTCCCGCAGCGCCCGCCACACGCCGATTTGATACACGCCCTTGCAGCCGCCGCCCGCCAGTACCAGCCCGTAATTTTCCATGATGCCTCCTGTCGAATGCGTCTTTCCTTCTATTCTACAACAGGAAGAACGGCCGGTTCAACCGCAAGGATTTGGCAATTCCCCGCCCAGCAGGCTGCGCATCACCTGCTCCGCCGCCCTCACGCCATCCACCGCGGCGGACACGATGCCTCCCGCATAGCCCGCGCCTTCCCCGCAGGGGAACAGGCCGTGCACCGCCGACTGGCCGCTGTCGTCCCGCAGCAGCCGCACCGGTGAGGAGGAGCGGGATTCCACACCGGTCAACACCGCGTCCGGCCGGTCGAAGCCCGCCAGCTGCCGCCCGAAAGCCGGCAGGGCCGCTTTGAGGGAGAGCGCTACCGGAGCCGGCAGGCAGTCCCGCAAATCCGCGAAGGTCACGCCCGGGCGGTAGCTGGGTTCCACCTCGCCGAGAGACGCCGACTTTTGATCGCGCAGAAAATCCCCCACCAGCTGAATGGGGGCGCGGTAGCCTCCGCCGCCCAGCGCAAAGGCCGCCTGCTCGATCTTCCGCTGAAAGGCCGCGCCCGCCAGGGGATGGGCCGAGCCAAAGTCCTCCGGCCCCACCCCGACCAGCAGCGCGCTGTTGGAGTTGACGGCGTCGCGGGCGTGCTCGCTCATGCCGTTGACCACCAGGCCGCCCTCTTCGGAGGCGGCGGCCATCACCACCCCGCCGGGGCACATGCAGAAGGTATAGACGCCCCGCCCGCCCAAAGGCCGGCAGGACAGCTTGTAATCCGCCGCGCCCAGGGCCGGATGCCCGGCGAAACGGCCGTATTGGCTTCGATCGATAAGGGCGCGGGGATGCTCAATGCGCACCCCCACGGCAAAGGGCTTCTGCTCCATCGGCACGCCCCGCCGGCAGAGCATCTCCAGCGTGTCCCGGGCGCTGTGACCGATGGCCAGGATCAGGCGGTCGCAGTCGAGCTCCTTCCGCCCATCCGGCGTATTGACCGCGATGCCCCGCAGCGCTCCGGCCTCGATATGCAGATCCACCGCCTGCCAGCCGAAGTGAACCGTGCCGCCCAGGCGCTCAATCTCCTGCCGCAGGCCCTTGACGGTGCGGCGCAGGCGATCGGTGCCGATGTGAGGTTTGGCCTGCCAGAGGATATCATCGGGATCGGCGGCGGGATCCCCCGCCCGGGCCAGCTCCTCCAGCACGAACCGGCAGCGGATATCCTTGATGCCGGTGCTTAGCTTGCCGTCCGAAAAGGTGCCCGCGCCCCCTTCGCCGAACTGGACGTTAGAAGCGGTGTCCAATACGCCTGTGGCGCGAAATCGCTCCACGTCCCGCTGCCGGGCGTCCACGTCTCGGCCCCGCTCCAGCAGCAGGGGGCGCAGCCCCGCCCGCGCCAGGGTCAGGGCGGCGAACAGGCCCGCCGGCCCGCTGCCCACCACCACAGGGCGCGGATCGGCCGCCCGAGGGAACCGGGAGGGCGCGTAGATAAGCGGCCGCACGACGCTAACGCGGCTGCTGCCCGCCCGGCTGACCACGGCGGCTTCTTCCTCCGCCACCGTCACGTCGACAGAGATGCTGAAATGCACATCCTCTTTTTGGCGGGCGTCCACCGCCCGTTTGGCCACCCGGAGGGTGCGCAGAGCGGCGGG
>CEAA01024937.1_pt1 | contig 42781 bp, 74 predicted proteins | sample 557551 | NCBI WGS metagenome assembly CEAA01 (sample SAMEA3182115, study PRJEB8094) | gut metagenome | biome: human; feature: gut; material: Stool; isolation source: human stools | place: Canada | collected 2013-06-11
GTGAAGAGTGCATCCTTTTTTTTGCGTGCTCCAGACAATGCGGCGAGCCGATGGCACAGCGTAGCGCCACTGGCTGTGAGTGCTACGAGACGGTTAAAAGCAGTATGGCGTATTATGTCGGGACACTGGATGGAGCCAAAGGAAAAATCCCAAATCGCCTCCGCGAGCTTGCCGAGGCAGACAAGGACGGGCGCGTGGTGGTGCTGCCGTGCAGGCAGGGAGATGAACTGTGGACGTACTGCAATCACCCGGTTAAGCGGGTATATAGTTTTACCGTATCGGATGTGAGCACGCTGAACGGGCGAACCGTGCTGAATACGCTAGGGCTCGGCACGATCAGGCCGGAGGACATCGGCAAAACCGTATTTTTAACCCGAGAAGAAGCCGAGAAGGCTTTGCAGGAAATGGAGGGAAAGGCATGAGCAACCAGGGAGTAATCCGTGGGACAATTGATGGACAGGAAAAGTATTGCAGAATCCCAATCCGTAGCCGCTTGTATGAATCCGTGATGGAAGATAATACGACGGAGCTTTCCTCGGAGGCGATTCTCGCCATGCCGCACGACAAGGCGGCTGCGGTGATTGATGCAATTATGGCGGACTGGCTCTACTGGCTCAAGAGAGCCGGGGAGTTGTGGGTACTGACGCGCAATTCCGCCGAGGAAACGGAGGGCAAGGCATGACCAGAAAACGCGCAAGAAAGATCCTCATGTCTATCGGCACGAGCCGGAACCATGCAAACTGGGGGCTGACGGCAAAGCCGCGCTGGAAGACAAACGCCGGTGTGGTATAGGACACGCTGGCGATCAAACTGTACGCGAAGCTGCTGCGGGCAAGAATGGAGGGCAAGAAGAATGGAAAAACGTAAAAACATGATGGATATGACGCCGGTCTGCGAGCGGTGTGGGAAGGTCGCGCCGGTGGACAACAAGCTATCGACTCCGAACTGGACAGTTTACCGGACAAAAGAGCCGTGCGAATGCGGCGGGAAATACACGGCGCGTGCGTTTTTGGACGACAGCGTGCTTTCATCGTTCGATAAGGAGGCAAACCATTCAAATGATCGCTGAGTATCTTGATAGGAGCAGTTTAGTTGCGCGGATGAAGTATTACGAGGAGCACACAACGGAAGAATCTGGTGAGCATTATGCGTATTCAGTTGCACTAAGAGAGATAAGAAACGCGCCCGCCGCCGACGTTGCGGTGGTGCGACATGGGCGGTGGATTCACCATGAAGACGGTGTATTCACTTGTAGTGAATGCGGCAACGCAGAATCTAACGACAGCTATTATTGCAGACTATGCGGGGCGAAGATGGATGGAGCTGCCGAATGAGCGGACTGCGGTTTGCTCGTGGGAGCGCGAAAGGAGGGAAGCTGATGCAGGATTGCTGCTTGACCTGCAAGAACCTGGAATACAGAAAGAACTACGTTTATCCGTACCGGTGTTTGAAGCACAAGGCCGAACGGTTCTCGGAGAAGGAATTTGAACGGATGTACTTTTCCGGAGAGGAATGCAAGGACTTTGAACAAAGGAGGTGGCTCGATGGGCACAATTCTGGCGATTGACCCCGGCAATATTCAATCCGGCTATGTGATGGTCGAGCACGACGGCGAAGAAATTCGCCGCGTGCTGGAGGCCGGGAAGATCGAGAACCCGGCAGTGACTGATATGCTGGATCGGAAGCTTTATGCGAACTGCATAGACGTTGCAATCGAGATGATCGCGGGCATGGGCATGACGGTCGGACAAGAGGTGTTCGACACCTGCGTCTGGGTCGGGCGATTCTGGGAAATCGCGTTGAGGTCGGGCGGATATGAGCCGAAGAGGATCTACCGCCGGGAAGAAAAGCTGGATCTGTGCGGTTCACTATCTGCCAAAGATGCCAACATCCGGCAGGCCCTCGTTGACCGCTATGCGCCCGGCCAGCCGAATTTCGGCAAGGGCACAAAGAAGAATCCCGGCTTCTTCTACGGCTTCTCGGCGGATATGTGGGCGGCGATGGCGGTCGCCGTGACGTATTTCGATAAGTACATCAAGGGGGTAAAGCTATGAGCAAGATGCAGCGTAAGCCGCCAAGACCGCCGATGCAGCTGACGTGCGATGCCTGCGGGAAGACGTTTATGCGCGCACCGTCGAAGTACAAGGCAAAATACAATTTTTGCAGCGAGGCGTGCGCATGGACGGCACATAGGGACGCTGTGATGGGCCGGGCGGAGCGCGTGCGGATCCTGATCACGTGCTCGATCCCGGTATATCCAGAAATGCGGCCTGTCTGCGGGCGGGTGTATCCCGCCGAGAAATACAAATACAGGACAAACCGGACTGGCTATGTCGTTGCGGTAAACGGCAAGCGCGTATGTGTGAGGGTGGACGAATGCAGGGAAATCTAGGGCTTACACCGGTGCAGGCTCCGTGTAAGGGCTGCGCGGACAGGCACACCGGCTGTCACACGGACTGCACCCGATACATAGCATTCCGCCGGGAGGCGGACAGATACAAGCAGGAGCAATCGAAGGACGCAGCGAGATATGCAACAACACGGGGCTGTATGCGGACGCTGCACGATGCGAACCGCGCAAGACGTGAAGGGAGGCAACATTACTGATGGGCGGGATCACAGAGCAGGAATATGCGGCGTGGCTGGAAAAGGCGTTGCAAGCGCTCTATAAATCCAAGCCGCTTGCAATCGCGATTGTGGCAAAAACGGAAGCGGGCAATACGCTTACGGGCTACTACAATGCGGACGCACAGGACAAGGCCGTGTTTGCCCACCATATCCAGAGCGAGATCGTGCTGGACATTATTAAGGCAAATGCAGCAGAAATCAAGGCCATGATGGAGGGCGTAGACGATGGAACAGATTAAGGGTGCAAAGTACGACGATGAAGACGCGGGAGTTTTCAAATGAGCACGCCGCGATACGGCTGGTGGGCCTATGCAAAATGGATGATTCGCAGCTATAAGGGCGGCGGGCTGATGACGAGGGCCGAGCGCGCTGCCGTTGAGGATGCAATCGCAGAGACGGAACGACTCGTTGACGGCGCGGAGCGACTCCGGCTCATAGATTTGGTTCTTTGGAAGCGGACGCACACGCTTCAGGGGGCTGCGCTTGCGTGCTACGTCTCGGAGCGCACCGCGCAGGAGTGGCACAGGCAATTTATTCGCCTTGTGGGGCAAAAAAGAGGGCTTTTATGAAAAAGTCTGCGTCCCAGAGCCAAATTTAACATTTACTATAAGGGCGTAGAGATCAACTCTACGCTCTTCTTCATCGGCACCGCAGCGTTCTGCGGAAACCTCCTCCTCCTGTTCTCGTGTTCTCCGGTGTGAATAAATATATTTATTCACACACGGAGACACGAGAACGAAAGAATGAGGCAGAAAGGAGCGGCTATGGCGAGTTTGCGCGCCCTTGCACACAAGCTGCAAACAGCGCTCTTGTACCACGGAATCAAAATAAAAATCAATCAAATGCAGACCTATTCCGCGAAAAATGACAGGATGGTGACGAAATACATGGTTTACGAATATCGACCTGATGAAAAACCGAAGAATGTCACTTTGCTGGAAACTTACCAGATCGCGGATGTGGTGAAGCTGCTGGCAAGCCTTTACAGCGATGGCGGATGAAAAACTTACGCCGAAGCAGAGACGATTCTGCGAAGAATATCTGAAATCCGGGAACGCGACAGAAGCAGCGAAAAAGGCCGGGTACAAAGAAACATCATGCAGAGTGATTGCGGCAGAAAACCTATCAAAACCAGCTATTTCTGCGTATATAAAGCGCAGGCTGGACGAACAAGAGGCTGCACTTGTCGCAGATTCTAACGAAATTCTGAAATTTTACACTGCGATCATGCGCGGGGAGGTCAAAGACCAGTTCGGCATGGACGCATCGCTGTCCGACCGGCTGAAAGCCGGTGACAGTCTTATGAAACGCTACGCAGCTGCTTCCGACCGCAACAGGACGACAATGGAGAAGCTTGATTCGATGCTGAAGGAGTTCCAAGATGCTGTTAAGTCCGAAACAACGTGAATTTGTAAAATACGGGACGCATCGATGGAACTTCAAGGGCGGAGCCACCAGAAGCGGGAAGACTTACCTCGATTTTCGATGGATCATACCGATCCGGATTCGTGAGCGAATCGGAAAAGATGGTCTGGCCGTCATTCTCGGCGTAACAAAATCCACGATTGAGCGAAATGTGCTGGAGCCGATGCGGAACATTTACGGGGACGAGCTTGTCGGCACGATCTCAAGCGACAATACGGCATGGATATTCGGAGAGAAATGTTACTGCCTCGGCGCCGAGAAGGTTTCCCAAGTGTCCAAGATTCGCGGTGCGTCGATTAAATATTGCTATGGGGACGAAGTTGCTGACTGGTCGGAAGAAGTATTCGCGCTGCTAAAAAGCCGTCTTGATAAGGAATACTCCTGTTTTGATGGGACGTTCAATCCGCAATATCCTGACCACTGGCTGAAAAAATTCCTTGATAGCAACGCGGACATTTTCAGCCAGACATACACAATAGACGACAATCCGTTCCTGCCGGAATCTTTTAAAGAAAATCTGAAAAAAGAATACGAAGGGACGGTTTATTACGACCGCTACATTCTCGGCCTCTGGGTACGTGCCGAAGGACTGGTATATCCGATGTTTGGAGATGACTGCATCACGCAGGAGATCCCGGACACCGGAGATTATTATATATCTATAGACTATGGCACGCTGAACCCGTTTTCTGCCGGGTTATGGTGTGTTGGGAAGAGGTCCGCTGTGCGCATTGCAGAAATCTATTACAGCGGACGCGAGACAAGGGCGCAGAAGACCGATGAGGAATACTGCGATATGGTCGAGAGGCTGGCCGGAGAAAAAACGATTCGGGCAGTTGTCGTTGATCCGTCAGCGGCGTCTTTTAACGAGGCGCTTCGCAGGCGAGGCAGATTTAAGGTCAGGCACGCAGACAATGACGTTATGAATGGAATCCGAACTGTGTCTGATTTTTTGCGAAATGGAAAAATCAAGATTCATGAAAGCTGCGAGAATACAATCCGGGAGTTCGGCCTGTATCGTTGGGACGAAAAAAGCGAAGTCGACCGCGTTGTAAAGGAAAACGATCACGCGATGGATGAGGTTCGCTATATGGCGATGACAGTGCTGAAAAAGGCGTTTAAGGAACATATCTTCGTGCCGGAGCTGGCGAGATAAGAAGGTGAAGCATGAAAACATATCAGGATTTTTTAGAGGTTGCCGAGAAATCGGATCGGGACAGAATGGAATTTGTTCTGGCGGCAATCAACGATCATAAAAACTCGGATTTGTACCAGCAGGCAAAAATTGCGCGGGAATACGACGAGCACCGAAATGTTACCATCATTACCGTGCAGAAGCTGCTTTATACGCTGTCCGGGAAGGCTATCCCGGACAACTATAGCGCAAATTACAAGCTCCGCAGCGCATTCTTTCCGATTTTCATGCGGCAGGAAACACAGTATCTGCTTAGTAACGGCGTGACACTGAAAAATGCAGAGAACAAGAAGCGGCTCGGCAGAAAATTTGACAATCAGATTCAGGAGTTGGCGCGCTCGGCGCTCGTCGGCGGCGTGGCCTATGGCTTCTGGAACCTCGATCATTTGGAAGTGTTCACGGTCCTAGAATTTGTGCCGCTGCTGGATGAGGAAAACGGATCGCTTCGCGCCGGTATTCGGTTCTGGCAGGTAGCGGCGAACAAGCCGCTGCGAGCGACACTGTACGAGCCGGACGGATTCACACAATTCATCCGCAGGAGCGGGAAAGAGATGGAGATTTTAGCCCCGAAACGCGGCTATATCTCCGTCGAAGCCTCGTCTGAGGTGGACGGAACAGAAATCTTGGAGTATCAGAATTACCCCGGATTCCCGATCATCCCCATGTACGGCAATCGCGCCCGGCAGTCCGAGCTTGTTGGCCAACGAGAGGCAATCGATTGCTACGATCTGATCAAATCCGGTTTCGCGGATACCGTCGATGACGCATCGATTATCTACTGGACGATCTCCAACGCAGGCGGCATGGACGAAATCGATATGGCGCGGTTCAAAGAAACTATGCGGAGGATCGGAGTTGGCCTTGTGGACGACGACGGCGCAAAGGCGGAGGCCCACACGCTTACGATTCCAGTCGAGGCGCGGGAAGCGCTGCTGAGCAGACTCAGCGACGATCTTTACAGGGACTTTCAGATGCTGGACACCACGAAAATACAGGGCGGGCAAAAGACTGCGACTGAGATCACGGCGGCATACCAGCAGATGGATAACAAAGTCGACGAATTCGAATACTGCGTCGGTGATTTCCTGTATCAGCTTTTTGCACTGATCGGCATTGACGATGATCCGACATTTACGCGTTCGAAGATCGTGAACCAGCTGGAGCAGACGCAGATGGTGCTGCTTGCTGCGAGCTACCTTGACGACGAAACGATTCTGAGCAAGCTGCCGTGGCTTACGCAGGAGGAAATCGCAAACATTTTGAAGAGGAAAAGCGCGGAAGAATTAGAGCGATATTCCACGAAAGATATGGAGGAATAGACGTATGAGCAGCATGGTACAGGGCGATGCGTACAGCCTGGCCGTCACGGTCAAGAACAACGGGCAGGCTGTCGAGATTGACGATATTGAGAAGATCGAAATGACGCTTCTGTATTTGCAGAAGTATTACCCAGGCCAGATCACATACGCGGACGGGAAATTCTATTTCCCGCTGGCGCAGGAAGAAACATTCCGCCTGCCGAAGCTCTGCCAGATGCAGGTGCGCGTGAAATTCAAGAGCGGTGACGTGATTGGCTCGGAGATCAAGCAGATCGACGTTGCGCACGCGCTTTCAAAGGCGGTGTTGTGATGAGCCCGATCAATTTTGACCTCGGCTCCCCGGGCGCGGTCGGCGTGGAATTTAACGCCGCAGTCCGGACGGGCCCCGGCGGAACGACAGACCACAGAGCCCTGACCAACCGGGACGCGGATGACCAGCACCCGATCAAAGCAATCACAGGACTGATAGAAAAACTGAACACGATTCCGCCCGCAGCGGAGCGGATCACGAATACTGAAATTGAGGAGATGCTGAAATGAGTAAATACCTTGACAACGACGGCCTGCTGTATCTTTGGAACAGCAAGATCAAGCCCCTTGTAGCGAAGTATCTGCCGCTGACTGGCGGCACGCTGACCGGCAAGCTGACGCTCGGCGCGGCCCCGAACGCCGACATGGACGCCGCGACGAAGAAATACGTCGACGACTCCGTAGCCAGCGCGGGCGGCGGTGATATGCTCAAGAGCGTGTACGACAAAGATGGCAACGGCGTAGTCGACGACGCCCAGAAGGTAAACGGGCATACCGTGGAAAAGGACGTCCCGGCGGACGCCGTATTTACGGACACGAAATACGAGGCCGCTACGGCCAGTTCTCCCGGGCTTATGACCGCTGCGGATTACAGCAAGCTCGCAGCCTTCAGCGCGGCAAGCGACTATGCCAAAAAGACGGATATCACCGGCCTTTACAAGTACAAGGGCAGCAAGGCGACATATTCTGCCCTTCCCACGAGCGGGAATAAGGTCGGCGACGTCTGGAACGTCGAGGACACCGGCATGAATTACGCCTGGACAGGCGAGGGCTGGGACGCGCTGGGCGCAATGTTCGAGATCGTATCCATCACGAACACGGAGATCGACACGATCACCGCCGACACGTAAGGAGGGACAAATGGCCTATCTTGACAATACCGGCCTGAGCTACTTTTGGGGCAAGATCAAAAGTGCCCTGTCTTCCAAGCAGAACAAGATTACGGCAAGCGGCATCCTGAAGGGTGACGGCGCGGGCGGCATTACAGCAGCGAAAGCGGGCACGGATTATGCAGATGTTTTTATCATCGATTGCACGGCAGACGAAAAAGACAATGAAAGCAGTCCGATTACGCTTACACCGAGCAAAACATATGATGAGGTTCGCAACGCGATTCTGGAACAGAAGCGGTGTTATGCGCAATATGACGGGATATATTACCCGCTGGCGGAAATCGTTATAAATGCTGCTGAATCAAACAACATTGCGAACGCAATCTTTACTGTTGCGAGAGCTGGCATCAGAATGCGCTCCATTGAGATGCGACACCCAGCATTAGATATAGATCCTGTATGGCGTACACGGCTTCCGGAAAGTGCGCTAATTGCGCTTCCAGGCGCGACAATGGGCCAAGTGATGGCTTATCACGGGGCGTTACGCGGCTGGAGGAATTCGAGTATAGGAACTAATCTTTCCACCACTTTCTCCGGACTTATCAAGGGCAATGACGGATATCTTGCACAGGCTGAAGCTGGGACAGACTATATGGCGCCTGTTGCCGTAACATCTGCCGACAACGGCAAATTCCTGCGCGTGGTCAACGGTGCGTGGGCGGCGGCGACAATCACGAACGCGAATGGAGGCAGCTTCTGATGGCGGAATTTTTGACATTTGACACCGACCTCACGGCGGTCGCGAACGCGATCAGAGCCAAGGGAGGCACATCCGCGCAGCTGATCTATCCGTCTGGCTTCGTGTCGGCAATTCAAGCGATCCAGACCGGTATTACGCCGAAGTTGGTCGTCACAACGACACCAGGGGCTGCGATCACAGCGACGCCTGCAGAAGGTTTCAAGGTGGTAAAGGGAACCGCCGGTGCTGACGGAATGTGTACGCTGGAGTTGCCAAAGGCGGGCACATGGCACGTGACGGCAATGGCAAACAGTGTAAGTAACAGCCAGAACATCGTAATTGGAACACAGAATATGCTTCTGCCGCTATATCACGATACCTTTGCCGACAATACATGGGAAGAGATCATCGCGGTGTGCAGGACCGGGATCGCCCCGGACAGCTGGGCCGTGGGCGACAGCAAGACCATGAACATCGGCGGGACGGCCTATCAGGTCGATATCATCGGCAAGAATCATGACGAGTATGCGGACGGCTCCGGCACGGCTCCGCTGACGTTCCAGCTGCATGATTGTTACAGTGAAGCAAAGCAGATGTACAGCACCAACCTGAGCGGCCTCGGCTGGAAGAACACCGATATGCGTCTGACCTATCTGCCCGCGATTCTGGCACTGATGCCGGCGGAGGTGAAGAACGGCATCCACGCGGTAAACAAGAAGACATCTGAGGGGGGCAACAGCACGACGATTGAGATGGTATCGGACACGCTGTTCCTGCTCAGCGAGGTGGAGATTTTCGGGACTGCAAGTTCTTCCGTATCCGGGGAAGGAAGCCAATACGACTATTACAAGGCAGGCAACCCGAAGATCAAGAAGAGAGAAGGCGTTGACGAGTTCTGGTGGGAACGGTCGTCAGCCAGCGGCGGTATGTTTTGCAGAGTCAGAGCAAACGGCCAGGCGGGCGCGTCCAATGCCTCAAACAGCCTCGGCGTAAGCTTTGCGTTCTGCTTCTGAGGAGAATATTATGAGCACCATCATCGTTACCCTCGTCTGCGCCGTGCTTGGCGGGGCGGATAGAAGTGTATGAGCACAAGCAACACCGCCGGGCAGAAAATGACAGACGCAGAGCTCGCAAAGCTTGAAAAGCGGATTGCTGCGATATACAGGGAAGCGTATAACGATCTGACGGATACGATCAGGGATTACTTCGGTAAATTTGCAGCGCGCGACGCGGTGGAAAAGGCGCGGCTGGACGCTGACGATATCACAGAGGAACAATACAAGCAATGGCGGCTTGCGCAGATCGGGCGTGGAAAGCGCTTTGAGGCGCTACGGGATAAGGTCGCCGAGCGCATGACAAATGCAAACGTTGCTGCTGTTGCGTATGTCAACGATGCAACGCCGGGCATTTACAGTTTGAACCGGAATTTCGCGGCGTACACCATTGAGCAGGTCGCCGGTGACGTTGGCTTCGATATCTGGGACGAACAGACCGTGAAGCGCCTGATCTCAGAGCAGCCGGAGCTTATGCCGTACTATCCGGAAAAGCGGGCGCTCAATCGCGGGATAGATCTTGCATACGGGAAAAAGCAGATCACGGCCAGCGTTACCAGTTCCATTTTGCAGGGCCGGAGCATCAAAGGCATGGCGGATGATCTGCAAAGCCGCATTACCACCATGAACCGCGACAGCGCCATCCGGACGGCCCGCACAGCCGTCACCGGCGCACAGAACGCCGGGCGGCTGGATTCCTATTATGCTGCCGAGAAAATGGGAATCAAGTGCAGAAAACAATGGATGTCGACGCTCGACGGAAGAACCCGCCACTCCCACGCCATGCTCGACGGCGAAATCGTCGACAACGACAAGAAATTTTCCAACGGCTGCCGCTACCCAGGCGACCCGAACGGACCACCGCACGAAATTTACAACTGCCGCTGCGCGCTGGTATCCGAGATCGAAGGAATCGACACCTCCGGAGGCAAGCGCCGCGCCAGGAACCAGGAGACCGGACGGAATGAGCTGATTGAAAATATGACATACGCAGAGTGGGCGGGGTGGAAAAAGCGTGCGAAAAAGCCTAATTTTGCCCCTGCGGGAACTATCGATGAAGCGGAAAAATACGCGGAAATGTTCGTTGAAAGTTACAAGAGCAAATATACAGGGAAAGTTGATTATCGTGGAATCGACATCGCACAAGCAAATGAAATGAACAGGGCGTTGACAGAAGTTCTTGGCGAGTATGAAGTTGACTATAAACTTCGGAATATAACTCCGTTTAATACAAGAGAAAAACGCTTCAAAGATACAACGGCGGAAGCGGCGTATCAATGGGGAACCGGAGATTTGTTCTTCAACAAAAAATACCTTAAAAATGCAAAAGCGATGGCAGCCCACATAAATGAATACACAGATTTGCTTAATCAGGTATTACCAAACATTGATGTGGCAATGGAGCAAACCAAGAAAAAAACGGGCATAGCGGCAGAGCTTCAAATGCGTTATCTTAAAGCGCTGAAGAAAACGGGCAGGACAAATGTTAGCAAACCTGATGCCTATGGCTCAATGGTTCACGAGCTAGGCCATTACTTAGACGATAGGTTGTTCACAAAAGCCGTGAAAGAATCTGGGTTCGATATGGCGAGCAGTTTTTCAAAATATGCCGAAAATGTTTCCGCATACGCTACAAGCAACAGGCAAGAATATGTTGCAGAAAGCTTCACGGCATATTGGTTTGGGGAAACAAGCGAGTTAGATCCAGAACTTGTGAAAATCTTTGAAAGGCTTAAGAAAAAATGAAAAATGGGGAGTACATCATTGATGATTTTTTGAGAGCATTAAAAGAAATTGCAGAGGAAGTGAAAAGTGAACGTTGATTTTATCGACAATTCCGAAGAAGTGAAGTCTGCTATGCACGACGCGCTGATTCGCGCCCTCGAAAAGATTGGAATGACGGCTGAAAAGTACGCGAAGCGGCTGTGCCCGGTGGACACCGGCAATCTGAGGAACAGTATCACGCACCGCGTAGATGAAGGGGAACCGGCTGCATACATCGGAAGTGACACGGAATATGCCGCATACGTCGAACTCGGAACCGGTAAGTATTATCCGGGCGGGAGACCTACGCCGTGGGTGTATCAGGACGCAAAGGGGAACTGGCACTGGACGGCCGGAAACAAAGCACAGCCGTATTTGAAGCCCGCAGCAGCGGACCATTCGGCGCAATACCGGAAAATCGTCGAAGATGAGATGAAAAACGGATAAAGATTGCGTCCCAGAGCCATAAATATACGGTATAAGTGTGGTAACAGCAAAGAAATGACTGTTGCCACATTTTTTGTTCTGTCGCGGCAAAGCACCGCCGACAAGGGAAAGGAAGATAGAACATGGCACTGACGCGAAAGCTCCTGAAGGGCATGGGGCTTACCGAAGAGCAGATGGATACGATCATTGAGGCACACACCGATACCGTAGACGGGCTGAAAACCGACCTTGCACGGTATAAGGAAGACGCCGAAAAGCTCCCCGGAGTACAGGCGGAGCTTGAAAACCTGAAAGCCAAAGGCGACGATGGCTGGAAGGATAAGCACGACAAAGTCAAAAAGGAATTTGACGACTACAAAAGAGAGCAGATGCAGAAGGAAACCAAGAGCGCGAAAGAATCCGCGTATCGGGAACTTTTGAAGTCTGTGGGTATCAGCGAAAAACGAATTGATTCGGTTTTGAAGGTCACCGATCTTTCTTCGGTTGAATTGGAAGACGGAAAGATCAAGAACGCCGATGATTTGAAGAAGTCCATCAAGGAAGAGTGGGCAGATTTCGTTGTTACCACCAAGCAGAAGGGCGCGGACACCAAAGATCCGCCCGCAAACAACGGCGGCGCTATGAGCCGGGACGACATCTTCAAAATCAGGGACGCGTCTGAACGGCAGGCAGCAATCGCCGCAAATCTCAATTTGTTCGGAAAGGAAGAATAATATGGCAGCAAAAAACAACCTGACCATGACGAGCGACGTTCAGGTAACCGCTCGCGAAATCGATTTTGTAACCCGCTTTGCGCGGAACTGGCAGCACCTGCGCGACATTCTCGGCATTATGCGCCCCATCAAAAAGCAGCCGGGCACCGTCCTGAAATCCAAGACCGCAAGCGTGACGCTCGCGCAGAGCGTCGGTGAGGGCGAAGAAATCCCCTATTCCAAAGCGACTGTCATCGAGAAGGACTATGCGAACATCAACGTCGAAAAGTACGCGAAGGCGGTCTCCATCGAGGCAATCAAGGAATACGGCTATGATGTCGCAGTCGCGATGACCGATGAAGCTTTCCTGTATGAGCTTCAGACCAACGTCACGAACCGGTTCTACGATTACCTGAATACCGGCCTGCTGACTGTCAGTGAAACCAACTGGCAGCGTGCGCTTGCAATGGCGAAGGGCGCAGTCATCAACAAGTTCAAGCAGATGCACAGAACCGCGACAAACGTTGTCGGCTTCGTGAACGTGATGGACCTGTACGATTACCTCGGTGGCGCAGACATCACCATTCAGACCGAGTTTGGATTCCAGTACATCAAGAATTTCATGGGCTACAGCACGGTTTTCCTGCTGTCCGACGATGAGATCAAGCGCGGCCGCGTGATCGCGACGCCGGTTGAAAACATCGTTCTGTACTATATCGACCCGGCTGACAGCGATTTCGCCCGTGCCGGTCTTGACTACAGAACTGATGGCGAAACAAACCTTGTCGGCTTCCACGTGCAGGGTAATTATTCCACCGCCGTCTCCGAGTCCTTTGCGATCATGGGGCTCACCCTGTTTGCGGAGTATCAGGACGGCATTGCCGTTGCTGACATTGACGAGACCCCGTCGCTCGGCACGCTGACCGTTACTCCGGCAGCCGGAACCGCAACCGGCGACACGAAGATCACGGTAACGCCCGCAAAGGAAGCAAGCGGCAACGTCTACAAGTACAAGGTAGGCGATTCGGCTGAGACTGTCACCTACGGCCAGAACGTCAGAACGTGGTCGACGTGGGACGGCAAGTCCGATATCACGGCGGCTACGGGCAAGAAGATCACAGTCGTTGAGGCTGATGCGACTTACAAGGCGCAGAAGGCTGGCAATGCGACGGTAACGGCGAAGTGATGGAGGTGGCGGTGTGATGCTGACTGAATTATGTGGCGTGCTTCGGAACTGGTTTGAAACTGACAGAATCAGTGGTACGTACACGGTCGAAAACGGCAGCATCACACTGCCGTTTTTGCAAAACGGACAGTTTTTCCGTGTGGTGGGTTCTGTTTTCAACGACGGAGTTCACCAATACCCGGATTACGCGATGGCAGACGAGACATTTGACGGCTCTATCTGGCCGATGTCTGTTCCTCCCGCGCTTCTCTGCTTGGGAGAGGAAATCAAGGCGTGGCAGGAAAAAAACGGCGACGCAGCAGCAAGCCCGTTCACCTCGGAAAGCTTCGGCGGGTATAGCTACTCGAAGGGATCAAGCGGAAGCACGTCCGCGAGCGGGGCCGTGACATGGCAGACGACGTTCAAATCGCGCATGAACCAGTGGAGGAAGATCTGATATGAGCTTACTTGATGATTTTGCCCGCCCGTGCGTGCTGCTCGAAAAAAGCCGCACACCGGATGGAGCGGGCGGATATATCACCACATGGACGGATGGCGCGGAGTTTATGAACTATCAGGCGCTTGACACGTCCATGGAGGCGCGCAGAGCGGAGAAAGAGGGCGTGACAAGCGTTTACTCGGTGCTTGTGCAAAAGGCCGTACCAATCGATTATAACGACTTCTTCCGCGACAAGACGACCGGCGAGACGTACCGCGTCACGTCCGAGCCGAAGGACAAACAGACGCCGAAGTCCGCTAGCTTTGCCCTGAAATACTTCACTGCTGAAAAGAAAGCACTGCCGACATGACAAAAGACAAAGCATTGCACGCGTGGTTCTTACAATTCCTGACGGCCTATCCCGCGTCCAGCGTGCCGGACGACGCCGTTTTCCCGTGGCTGACCTATGAACTGATCACAGGCGCGTGGGACAGCGGAGAAATCGGCCTGACAGTAAATCTGTGGTACTACACCACGCAGGAAGCAGAACCGAACGCGAAAGCGCAGGAAATCTCGGACGCTATCGGCTTGGGCGGCGTGTTTGTGCCGTGTGACGACGGCGCAATCTGGATCAAGCGCGGATCTCCGTGGTGCCAGAACGTCCGGGACGATTCTGATGCAAATATCAAGCGGCGGTACTTGAACATTACAGTCGAGTACATCACCGCAAACTGAAAGGACTGATTTCATGGCAAAATTCACAAAAATACCTGCTGATACCTTCAAGCAGCTGCAAATCAACGCCGGTGTAATTCTGAGCGATTTCACACCGGCGACCGGTGCGTTTGAACCAGAAAATCAGCTGGGCGCAACGACCGGCGGCATTACGTTCGCGGCGACACCGACGTTCTCTGACTACGGCGAAGATGTAGATAATTGCCCCAAGAATACACTCGAACTGAAACGGCTGGATGACGTGGACGTAAAGTGTTCCGGAACGTTTGTCACGGTGACGACCACATCTGCCAAATCCCTTATGGCGGCGGCGGACATCGACGGCACGGACGCAACGAAAGTTGTTCCGCGCCGTGACCTGGACAGTTCCGACTTCAAGGACATCTGGCTTGTCGGCGACTACTCTGACAAGAACGGTGCAACCAATGGCGGCTTTATCGCAATCCGTTTGATGAATGCGCTTTCTACGGGCGGCTTCCAGCTGAAGACTGCCGACAAGAACAAAGGCCAAATGGCGTTTGAGTACACCGCGCATTACTCGATCTCAAAGCAGGATGTTGTGCCGTATGAGCTGTACATCAAGGCCGGTACGGCAGAAACCTGATAGGAGTCCGATATGAAACTTTCGGAATTCAGCACCGACAGGGCGGCGGATGTCCTCTGCGAAATCAGCGTATACGCGCTGAACATCGTGTCAGACGAAGAACTCAGGGGAAGCCTGAAAAAGCTGACAGACGACGAAAAGCCGCAGACAGTCGGCGAGAGGTACGCAATCGGCGTGCAGCGCATCGGCCAGTGGATCCCGCTGATCCTGAAAAAGCATAGAGAAGACGCGTTCAGCATTCTGGCTGTGGTAAACAGCGTGACAGTTGACGCGATCCTGGAGCAGAACGTTCTCGTTACAATGCGGCAGATCCGGGAACTGGCAGAGGACAAAGATCTCACTGATTTTTTCAAATCGTGCGCGTCGGAGGCGAAAGCGTAACGCTTGCGCTTCTGGCAGCTCCAAAAATAAGCGCCGGAGGGCTGATTCGCCTTTTGCCGATTTTAATAAAGCGGCAGAACGAGGAATCAGCCTTTCGCATTTATGCGGCGGAGTGTATGCGCACGATCACGGAAAACACAGCGAAATTCGCGGGCGGAAGCTTTGTGCAGGCAAAGTATACCGACATCATCAGCCCGAAGCCGCAGGACAACCGAACCTGCGAGGAGATCACCGCCGACGTTGTACGCCGGTGCGGATTGAAGGTGAAAAAATCCAAAGATGAATCTGTTTGAACTTTTTGTAAAAATCGGCGCCGATACGTCCGAGGCAGACAAGGGCATCGACGAAACCGGGAAGAAAACATTCGGCCTCGGCGAGAAGATTAAAAACGGCCTTGCTACTGTCGGCAAGGCTGCGGTAGTCGGCGTGACGGCAGCGGCGACGGCAATCGGCACGATCGGCACAAAGGCGGTCCAGGCATACGCAGACTATGAGCAGCTCGTCGGCGGCGTGGAGACGCTTTTTAAGGATAGCCAAGATAAAGTCATGGAGTACGCAAACAACGCGTATAAAACCGCTGGGTTGTCTGCGAATGAGTACATGGAGACGGTGACAAGCTTTTCTGCATCCCTGCTGCAGTCTCTCGATGGGGATACCAGTGCAGCGGCAGAAAAAGCAAATTTGGCGCTGACTGATATGTCCGATAATGCCAACAAAATGGGATCGGACATGACTTTAATCCAAAATGCATATCAGGGCTTCGCAAAAGCAAACTATACGATGCTTGATAACCTCAAGCTCGGCTACGGCGGCACGCAGGCCGAAATGCAGCGCCTCCTTGAAGATGCGGAGAAAATTTCCGGTATCAAATACGATATTTCCAGCTATGCGGATATCGTAGATGCAATCCATGTCGTGCAGACCGAAATGGGCATCACCGGCACGACCGCAAAAGAAGCCGCGTCCACAATTCAAGGCTCGTTCGGTATGGTAAAAGCCGCATGGAAGAACCTCGTGACCGGCCTCGCCGACCCGGATCAGAATCTCGGAACTCTCGTGGGCAACTTCACGGATTCCATTGTCGTTGCGGGCAATAACCTGATCCCGCGCATTCAGGAGCTTTTGCCGCGCATTGTGGAGGCGATTACTACGCTGATGGTAACCGTAAGCACGCAGCTTCCGGGCATACTCGGATCCACCCTTCCCTCGCTTATTGAGGGCGCATCAAATCTGGTTACCGGGCTTATGTCCGCGCTCCCGGAGATCCTTACCGTTCTGGGCGATATTGCACCGACGGCAATTGGAATTCTAGTCCCGGCCATAGTCGAGCTTCTGCCGGAAATCATTCAAACCGGTATAGATGTTGTTATCTCTCTGGTACAAGGCATTACGGAGACGCTTCCGGAATTGATCCCGGCGGCAACGGAAGCAATCATCAAAATCGCCGAAACGCTGACCGATCCTGGCAATCTCGGGAATTTGGTAGATGCGGCGCTTGAGATCATCCTCGCTCTGGCGGACGGGATCATTGATGCCGTCCCGAGGCTGCTTGAGGTGGCTCCCAAGCTTATCACAAATCTCATCACCGCGCTTATTGAAAACTTCCCCAAAATCATCGAATCCGGCGTAAAGCTTGTCATGTCGCTCGTCGACGGCCTGATTAAATCCATTCCGCAGCTTACTGCGGCTGCGCCAAAGCTTATTATCGGGATTGTACAGGGGATTCTTAACAATCTTCCGCAAATCATCATGTCCGGCCCGCAAATCATTATGGCGCTTATTGAGGGCCTTATTAGCGCAATCCCGGATCTTGTCATGTCGATCCCAACGATAATCAAATCGATTGTAGATACGTTCCTCGGATACGATTGGGGCAGCATCGGAACAAATATCGTTGACGGTATCAAAAACGGATTTCTGCATATGTGGGAGAGCCTAAAGCGGACGGTAAGCGATATGGTCGATGGCCTTGTAAGCGGTGTCAAGAGCATCCTCGGTATTGCGTCCCCGTCTAAAGTCTTCGCCGGAATCGGCGGCTACATGGCAGAAGGACTTGGACAAGGCTTTGACCGCGAAATGACTGACGTTCGGAAGAATATCGAGGATCAAATGACCTTTGGCACAACATCCTTCTCCGTGTCCGGCGCGGCAAAGTCCTCCGTCGGTGTTGTGAACGGTCTGCTTGCCAACAATCAGCCGAACCCGCTGACACAGGTGAATCTTGTCGTTGACGGCCAAACGCTGGCGCGGGTACTGTTTGACCCGCTGCGAGGCGAAATTCTGCAAAGGGGTGTGTCACTTGCGTAGAATTAAAATCACGGACGGCACAAACACAGTCACCCTTCTGCGTGATCTCGTGTTCACGATTCAGCCAAAGGATATTGGCGCAACCGCGACAATGGCATCCGGAAAGACCGTCATGGACATCATCGGCGTAAAAAATGAGCTGAAAATCCCGACCGGGTGGCTATCCGTTTCCGATTTGCGGAAGCTCCGCAGCATGATCAACACGAAACACGTGTTGAGCGTGACATACCCGGATGTAGACGGCGACAAAACAAGAGAATTTCTTTTTGAACAGCCGGAATACAAGGCGATCATCTACGATGAGGACGGCGTGTCGCAGTGGTGCGGCGTCACGATCTCCGCGACACAGCAAGGGGTGGATTGATGCAGAAGGTATCGAGCAATTACGCACCGTTTACACCGGTGCGTGAGGTTGGTATGCTTGTCCGGTTTTACATTGTCGACCCGTCGGCAAAGAAGAACGGTACGGCCTCTGCATCGGATTCGGCACCAGGCACAAGCGCCGCCGAAACGATCAGCGACAGAGAAACCATATCCGGGAAGTTCGCTGGGCTTGAATTGAACCGGTGGGTCCTGGATGGGACAATCGATATTCCGAACGATAGCTTTGACGGGCAGCATATTGGCTGGTGGAGCGGAGGAGTATCAAACGAGAGCGCCGAAATGGCAAGCACAATTACGTTTGAATTCTCCGCGCCGGTATCCACGATTGGTTGGGCGATGCTGTTTGATGAAAAAATGAACCAATACCCGGCGCAGATCACAATTACCGCGTATGCGAGCGACGGATCGACGGCCGCAACCGGAACAAAGATGATCACGCAGGCGCGGCAGAACATCAGCATGACCGCCGCAAATTACACAAAGCTGACGATTCGATTTGATAAGACGTTCCTGCCAAAGACACGCGCCCGGCTGCGGCAGATCGATTTTGGCCTGACGGAAACCTACGAAAACGACACAATGGCCGACGTAAAGATCATAGAGGAAGCATCCGTTTCCTGCGAATCGTTCCCGTCCCGGCAGATTTCCTTTACATTCGACAACGCGGATCATCGGTACAACATTCTGAACCCGGACGGCGTTTTCTCCGTGGTTCAGGATGGCCAGAAATTGCTTGCCAGATGCATTGTAAACGGAGAGAGCATAGACGTTGGCGAGTTCTTTTTTACGTCCGTTACAGCACGCGATTCCGGCGTCACAGCACAGCTTATCGGAAACGATATGGCAGCAACACTCGAACGTGCGACATATGAGAATGGAAACGCGACCGCGTGTGAGCTTCAGGCCGCAGTTGCGTCCGTTCTGGATGGATACGACATCAATGTTATTTACGGGGATGAGGCTGCAGCAAAAACCGTCGTACCGGCCGTTCCACGCAAAACAACACGCCGGGAAGCGATCCGGCTATTGGCGCAGGCGGCTATGTGCTCCGCGTGGTTTGATCGATCCGGAAACCTGCACATCGCGGAGCTTTCAGCAGGCGCAGTATTGGGAGAAATAACGCCGGATGAGCTTTATAACTATGACGGTGTTTCCATATCTGAGGCAGTCGACTGCGTAGAGTTGCACGTTAAGAGCGACTACGCGAATATCGATACGACAATCACCGCTGGGAGCGGAAAAAACATCAAGAGCGTAAATAACCCGTGCGTAGCGCCTGCAAACTATCAGAATGTGGCTGCGTGGCTGCTTGCGCAGTATAATCGCCGAAAGATCTACAGCGTGAAAAACCGGGGCAACCCAGCGCTCGAAACCGGCGACACCATCAAAATCTCCGACGCATTCGCACAAAACGAAAATGCTGTGCAGACCGGTATGGAACTGACGTTCAGCGGAGGCGGAATTTATGCCGTAACGAAAGGAGTTGGCGCATGAGCACCATCATTGACACCCTCGTCACCGACCGGACGCAGGCGGACGTGGAGCGGGTGCGGGAGCTGGCGGCGAAGGGCTTTGCTGCCATGACCGCGGCCGAGCGGGCGGAATGGCTGGCCGGGATGAAGGGCGCGTACAACGCCTCTGATCTCAACCGCGTGGGAACCGCCCTGAACTATCTGGCGGGGCGCCTCAGCTCGATCTGCGGCAAGAGCATTACGTGGACGGCAAAAACCGATTGGGCCGTCACGGACATTATAACGGCCTCACAGGCAGAGACGTACCGGCAGCAGATACAGGACATTCGCGACGCACTTGCGTATCCTGCCGGGACGCCGGACGTGCCGCAGCTGGCGCGCCTGACCTACACCGGCGCGAATGATATCGAGTGCATTCTTGCGCTCTGCGAAGACTTAATCGTCAACGTTGCAAAATCTTTTCGCCACACCGGCGCGGCGGAGTGCGCCGCAGGAGGATTACTCACATGAAAGATAGGCAGCCAACACAGGTTTTAGCCAACGGCGCGATCCGGTATGGCGTCTATAACGCCGACGGCACGCTCAATCACTACGAATACCTCAAGCGCGAGGATGCGCCTACCGTCGAGGGAACGCCCCTCAACAAGGCGAATCTCCTGTCCGATACCACTGCCGCGAAGATCTGGCCCGGCTCGAAGAAGCCGGACGACCCGACCGTGAACGACGCGCTTGGCAAGCTTTCGGAGGGTACGGCCAAAGTCGGCGACATCGCTATCACCGCCCGCACAGACCTCTCCGATGCATGGCTCCCGTGCGACGGGCGCACTGTATCACAGGAGCAGTATCCAAAACTGTTTTCTGTGCTCAGAAGCTCTGCCGCGCCGCTTCCGTGGGCGTTGAAGACATCGAATATTCAGCCTGTAGCTATGTGGTATCTGAATGGGGAATGGGTCGGCCTGTACGACAGAAAGTTCTGGACGTCGCCCGATTTGGGGACGTGGACGCAGCAGGCGGATATGCCGACCGGACTCTCGCTGGTATCGGATGTGCAGTATGCAAACGGCACTTATTACGCTGTTTTTTCCGGAGACTCCACAGAGTTAAACGGAGTGTACACAACACGTAGCCTCGATACGCCGTTTGCGCTATATGCAAGCGGCATCCTGCCTGAAAGCGCTGGACTGAAGATGTTTATTACGCCAAACGTTCTGTATATCTACGTAGTAAGAGGCGAATACGGAGCCTATAACAATTACACGGGAAGAAAAGTAAGTGCCAGCTACGTAAACCAAACAACAAAGGAAATAGTAAGCATCCCAGATTTTATCAGCGGAATTGTATTTTACGCCGAAGAAAAGGACTGCTTTTACAAGCTGAACTGTAGCACCAGCGGCATACTGGAGACTTCAAAGGCAAAAACCCTGATCAACCCGACGTGGGAGGCAGTCAGCAGCGTAAACATCAAAGAATTAACGCCGTCCTTCAACCAGCCGTCGACGTACACCTATCACGCCCTAATGTCAGCTTACCATTGTGGGGCAAATATAATTGCTTTTTTTGCACTGGTGAACGCTGCTTTCTCTGGTGCGGGAACCACGATGTATAGCGGATATATGGTATACAGGTATTCTGCGGACTACGGTGCAACGTGGGAAAACGGGAAGGTAGTTTCCTACAAAACCGATAGCTACTCGCTCGACAACTATACGAACGGCAAATACGAAAACGGGCTTTTGGTGCTTTCAGAAACCGCAAGCGAATCTGAAAGTGCTGATCGAGCGGAAAAGATCATTGCGATCAGCGCTCCAGCATCCGGCCCGGTATATGGAGACGTACTGGGGAGCAGCGTCGACAGTATTGCACTATCGCCTGACGGGGAGGCGGCATACATATCATCGAATGGGCTGGCGTACTGCAATTATAGCGCGGCTGGAAAAGAAATCCCTACCATCGGGACGGACACAAGAAGCAATGCCTACATCAAGGCGCTGGAGGAATAGCCATGCGGGAGAGAATCGGCACAAACGATCTCGCAAACGGGGCCGTCCGGTACGGGGTGTATGACGCGGCGGGAAGCCTTCTGCGGTATGAATGGCTTCGCCCGGAGGACGAGCCGCTGGAAGCCGGAACGCCGCTCACAGCAGGAAACCTGCTGACGGCACAGAGCGCCGCAAAGATCTGGCGAGCGGGCGACGCACCGGCGAACCCGATGGTAAATGAGGCATTCGGGAAGCTGTCGGAACCGAACTACCGCGTCGGCGATACCCTCACAACCGTCCGCGTGCTCTCTGCCCCGTGGCACGCGTGCGATGGCTCAACCTTCGATCAGACTGCATACCCGGCCCTCTACGCAGCCCTCGGCGGCGCGACGCTGCCGAGCATCAGCTATTCCAGCGATACCACTACCTACATCAAAATGGCGGACGATTAGCCCGGCAAATAAAAGAGAAAGGTACAGAAAAATGGACACCAAAACCATCATCGTCACCCTCGTCTGCGCCGTGCTCGGCTCGTCCGCGCTGACGGCGGTAGTAAACGCCGTCGTCAGCGCGATACAGAAAAAGCGCGGCAAGGCCACATCGCAGGATGAGCATCTCGGCGAGATTGACAAAAAGCTCGGGAAAATGCAGGAGCATCAGAACGAGCAGTATCTGGCGATCCTCCGCCTCACGATCATGAGCGAGGAAATGCCAATGGCAGAACGCCTGATCGCCGGAGAAAAGTATAAAAAAATGGGCGGGAACGGCGACGTGAAAAAATTTCTGCACCAGCTGGAGGCGCAATGCGGACATAGCAATGGAGTTTAGTAAGAAATGGCTGATTTGCAGCGCGCTCGTCAGCCTCGCGCTCATCATCGCCTGCGCGGCAGGCGCAGATCTGACGGAGATCACGCTTGCGGTGCTGGCCGAAACGACGGCTTCCAGCGGCTTTTACCTCTGGAAGGCCAAAAACGAGAACCGCGCGAAGTACGCGCAGAAATACATGGACAAATGGGCCGAGAAATACGGCCCGGAAGCGGCAGCACGCATCGCGGAGATCGTGCTGAAAGATTGAAAGGAGCATACATATGGACTACACACAGATCATCTCGGCAGTGATCGCGCTCATCAGCGCGCTCGTTTCGGCGTTTTTGATCCCGTGGCTCAAAACCAAAATCGACGCCAACAAGCTGCAAACCATCAAAACATACGTCGAAATCGGCGTAAAAGCGGCGGAACAGCTGTACACCGCGACGGACGGCGCGGCGAAAAAGGCGTATGTTGTGAACTTCCTTGCCGAGAAGGGCATTCAATTTGATGTGGAAACAATCGACAAGCTGATCGAGGCCGCCGTGCTGCAGCTGCACCACGAGTTGTACGGGAGTGAGCGGGCATGAGCATCAAAATCGGACAGGCCAGTCTTGGAGAAACCGGAGGCCGCAACCAGCAGCCCGGCAATCAGACCGGGCGGGAGCTGAATATCTCCAACTGGTACAATGGCCGCTGGCTCGGCGTCCTGCGCTACAAGAGCCGCAAAAAGGCCGAGCGGGCCGCGCAGACGTGCGAGGCGGCCATTAAGAACCGGAACATCGGATACGACATGAGCGACCGGAACACGGCGTATGAGGCCGCCAGAGCCGTCGGGTGGGACGTGAGCAAGATCACAAAGCCAGTGGAGACGGACTGCTCCGGCCTTATGACGCTCTGCGCCGTGGCCGCAGGCTGTGAGGCCGTCGCCGCGCTCTATAAAAAGCAGGGGAATTCCTGCACCACCTACTGTATGCTGGACGATTGGCCCGCAACGGGAGACTTTGATCTGCTGACCGGCAGCAAGTATCTGACGACGGACGCCAATCTCCTGCGCGGGGACGTGCTGGTAAGCGAGGGCCATACGGTCATGGCACTCGAAGATGGAAAAAATGCAGAGGAGGAGACTGAGATGGTAGAAAAAAGCAAGATCATCGTGGACGGCAAGGAAGTCGCCGTCGAACGCATCCTGAAGAACGGCACGAATTACATCAAGGTGCGCGATATCGCCGCCGCGCTGGATCTCGAAGTAAGCAATATGGGCAATATCGCTGTGCTGAATCACAAGGATAAGTAAGGAGGCGGGGCGTATGTCGCCGCAGGCGCGGGCCAAGCTGCCGCCAGAGCTGGGCAGGCTGACCAGAAAGGATATGGAGGCCGTAATCTATCAGGCCAATCTTGGCCGGGAAAATGAGAAGATCGCGCAGCTCTATTTTGTGGATAAGCTTCCCCAGGTAGACGTTGCAACAGAGCTGTTTCTGGGCCGCGCCACGGTACAGCGCCGCTTGCCGGAGATCATGCGGGAGATGCAGCGGACATCGAGCAAACTGTATAACTGAGATAAGCGCCGAGAAATCGGCGCTTATTTTTTGAAAAAACTATTGACATATACGGTATTACGGTATATAATAGGTGCATAAGATGAAGCAAAACAAAACCAACTACGGAGGGTACAGCGATGGCAAAGGCGAAGATCACTTGCAAATGCGAAATCTGTGGAGGCACGTTCGAACACGTCCGCACTTGCATCAACAGAAGCGACGCAGATTCCTATGCAGAATGGGCTGCGGAACACGTTACTGTTTGCCCGTCCTGCCATGCCGCAGCAAAAAAGGCAGAGGCGGCTTCCAAACTGAATGCGTACATTGCCGAGAATTTCGGTGCCGAGCATCCGCTTCCCAAGATCACCGGTGTTTCCGAAAAACAGATCGCTTATGCAGAGTCCCTGCGCACCAAGTTCATCTCTTCCGATCTTTCCGGCTGCAACGTAAAGCTTTCCCGATTCTTCGCGGCGGAAGATAAAATCCGGCTCGAAAACATGAGTGAAGAGGGCCGCGCCGCAGCGGAAAAGCAGGCAGAAGCGGAAGGGCTATCCGTTGAAGCGTGGTTCGCGAAAAACCGTCCGGCAATCGTAGCGCGCACTTCCAAAATTAGCTTCGTCGATATCGTGAAGAAGATTGAAGTGATCGTAAATGAATCCAACGCATCGAAAATCATCGACGCACTGCGCTGAGAAGGAGGATCTTACAATGGAAAGCGTAAAAGAAATCACAAGAATCATGGAGGCCGGGCGCGACGCAGGCCGCGCACAGGAACCGATGCGGTTTTCGACGCAGGAAGAACGCAACGCATGGTATGAGAAACAAACGGAAATCCTGGCGAAGGTTATGGCTCCAGTAGGAGACGAACCTTACGATAAGAACTTACAAGGGCATAAGATCGCGGACCGTTTCGCGGATATCCATACATTCGAAATCTACAGGCTTACCAATATCCGATACATTATCGGAGACTTCGAAACGTATGAAGAGTACGCGGCCAACTGCCGGGCGGAAATAGAAGCATGGTTTGATAAGCTGCAAGCAGATTTAGAGGAGGAATAAAAAATGATTGCACATCTTTACCGCATCCATTCTGATTTCCGGAACGTTCCGGACAAAATCATCATTAAGGCGAAGGCGAAGGAAAACTTCCCCGGTACTTGGCTCCACGCCGAAGTTGAACTTCCGGATTTTCTCCGGGTGGCCGAAACCGAAGCCGGTGACGGATTCCTGTTCACGCAGGATGAAACTATTATGAACGTTTATATCGAAGATGCGGAGCGCTTGGACGGTGACGCAATTAAGGGAACGGTGAGCATCCGCAGCGCAAGCGGACGTATGCTTGCGAAGTGCGTCGCCATGTGGCGATGAGAACAGGGGGTGAATCATGCCGAGTGAGGCCCAAAAGCGCGCCCGCGACAAGTGGGACGCCACAAACATGACGCTGGTAAGCTGCAAGATGCGGCGCGACCTTGCTGACGATTTTAAGTCTGCCGCAAAAGCAAACGGCACAACGCCCAGCGCCTTGATCCGTGGGTGGATCGACGGATATATGCAGCAAAACAAGCCCGTGGAGTAATCCGCAGGCAATTTTGAACCAAATTGATACACAACTGAGGCACAAGAAGCCGCAAAAAGGCCCATACTGAACACATCAAAGGAGTGTTCGGTATGGGCTTTTCTTATTTTAATCCAAACCCCGCCGGGCTGAAAGTCGGGGACTGCACCGTCCGGGCCATCGCAAAGGCGACCGGGAAGAGCTGGGACGAGGTGTATATCGGATTGTGCCTGCAAGGACTCATCATGGGAGATCTGCCGAGCGCAAACAGCGTATGGAGCGCTTACCTCCGGCAGCAGGGCTTTACCCGGAACGTAATCCCGAACACGTGCCCGGACTGCTATACCGTCGCGGATTTCTGCGCAGATCATCCGCGCGGCGCGTATGTGTTGGCGTTATCAAGCCACGTTGTGTGCGTGGAGGATGGGACGTATTTTGACACGTGGGATTCTGGGAGTGAAATTCCACTGTTTTATTGGGCAAAGGAGGAAACATGATGTTTGGACAACAGCCGTATGTGTATCAGCAGCCGATTTACAATCAGCCGCCCATGCCGCAGATGCAGGAGCCGCAGATGCAGATGTGTCCGCAGTATCAGCCCGCGCCGCAGATGCCGGCTTACCAACCGCAGCCCCAGCAGCCGCAGAACCAGTCGATCATCTGGATTCCGAACGAGCAGGCGGCGAACGACTTTATCGTCGCGCCAAACAACGCGGTAACGCTTTGGGATATGAACGCGCCAATCGTGTATGTAAAAAAGGCCGACGCAAGCGGGAAACCGGCCATGACAACCTACGATCTCGTAGAGCGCGCACAGGCCGCACCAGCGACCGCAGCGCCGCGAAGGGACATGAGCGAGGAATATGTGACTCGCAGGGAGTTTGAAGAGCTGGCAGCCAAGCTGACGGCACCCAGCGCCAGACCGGTGAGAAAGACAAAGGAGGCTGAAAGCGATGGCTAACCCCCTGTTTCAGGCCCTCGGCGGCGGGCAGATGCCCGGCCAGATGGGGCAGTTTCAAAATATGGTGCAGCAATTCCGGCAGTTTCAGCAGACGTTTCAGGGCAACCCGAAAGCAGAGGTCGAAAAACTGGTACAGAGCGGGAAAATCACGCAGCAGCAGCTGAATCAAATGCAGCAAATGGCTGTGCAATTCCGGCAGCTGCTCGGATAAAATGAATCTTAATTCGTGGCCACGATTGAGATAAATTTCAAAATCTACGAAAGGAGAATTTTATGAGTCTTACTGATGGCGGCATTCAGCCGACTATGCCCGTCCAGCCTGCCAATAACTACGGCGGCGGTATGGGGATGTGGGGTGATAACTGGATCTGGATCATTGTGCTGTTTTTGTTCGGCTGGGGACGCAACGGCAACGGCTGGGGCGGCAATGGCAGCGGCGGCGTGATGGACGGTTACGTGCTGACGTCCGATTTCGCAAGTGTTGAGCGTAAACTTGACAGTATGGCAAACGGCATTTGCGATTCCACGTTTGCCCTGAACAATGCCATTACTGGCGGCTTTGCTACGACCACGCAGGCCCTCAACAGCGGTTTCCAGAACGCCGAACTTTCTCGTTGTAATCAGCAGGCCGCGCTTATGCAGCAGCTGAACAACATGGCGATGCAGGCACAGGAGTGCTGCTGCGAAAACCGCGCTGCAATCGCCCAGGTGCGCTATGACATGGCGACGCAGGCGTGCGACACCCGCAACACCGTGCAGAACACCACCCGCGACATCATCGACGCGATGAACTGCGGCTTCCGCAGCATCGACCAGCGTCTGACGGCACAGGAGCTTGCGGCGAAGGACGCGAAGATCGCCGAGCAGAACCAGCAGCTCTTCGGCTACCAGCTGGCAGCATCGCAGGCGGCGCAGAACAATTACCTTGTTTCCACGCTTCGCCCGAGCCCCAGCCCGGCCTATGTTGTCGCGAATCCGTACTGCTGCAACAGCGGTTACAACTACGGCTGCGGCAACTGCGCGTAACAACTCCACATCGTAGAGCTTTTTCGTGGCCTCACGAAAATGATCGGCCCCATTGCCGATACTCGACAGCAACGCGGCGGGGCAATCGTCCCGCCGCTAATTTTAACTGCGCCGAATTCGATACTTTTAGAAAGGAATGATTTTATGGCTGAATTTACATCATCCGGGATTCAAACTGTCGCCGCTGGGCAGAACGTCCCTCTGATCTCCACGGCGGCTTGCGGAAAGCCGTGCATCGTACATCGAGAAGGAAGCGGGCTCGTTACGCTGCGCGGGCTTACGCAGCAATGCAAGGCGAAGTTCCGCGTATCCTTTGGTGCGAATATCGCCGTCCCTACAGGCGGAACAGTAGGTGCCATTACCGCTGCGCTTGCAATCAACGGCGAACCTCTGAGCAGCGCCACAGCGATCGTAACCCCTGCGGCTGTTGAGAACTATTTCAACATCTTCGTTTCCGCATTCGTGGAAGTCCCGCGCGGCTGCTGCCTAACTGTAGCGGCGAAGAACACCAGCGCGCAGGCGATCAGTTTCGCAAATAGCAATATGATCGTCGAGCGCGTATCGTGAAAGGAGAATGCAATATGTACGATTTGAAAAACCTGCGTGAAATGCTCTGCAAAGAGCTTGACGAAATCGCCGACAAGCGCGAAATGTCTGCGGGCGATCTGGACGCGATCCAGAAGCTGACGAGCTCCATCAAGAATACCTACAAGATCGAGATGGCTGAAGACGGCAGCTATTCCCGCGATGGCGAGTGGGAGGCGGATATGCGCGGTACATATGGACGGGGCAGCTCTTACCGTGGCCGACGCCGCGACGCAATGGGCCGCTATAGCCGCACAGACGCCCGCGAGCATATGCATGCGCAGCTGGAGGATATGATGCGCTACGCGGACGACGATAAAACCCGTGACGCGATCCGCCGCTGCATGGAGCAGATCGAGCGGGCATAAGGAGGCGCGATATGCTGGATAAAGCCGAGATCCGCAAGGAGATAGCGCGGCTGGAATATGAGGAATCCAGCTATCCCAATTATGCCAAACTGGCAGATCTTTATGTGATACGCGACAAGATGCAGGAAGAGGAACGGGGCGACGGCGGTAGGTATGTGGGTTACTACTCCGGCGCTCCCGCCCCTGTGACCGCAGAACCGGCTACCGTGGGCGAGTACGGGGACAGTGAGTTTTTGCTTGCAGTAGCTGGGAAAGACCCGGCAAAGGCTTGGGCGGTCGTTGATGAACTTATGGACACATTATCGCTTGTGAACCGAAAAGTCTATGATTCTATGCTTCGGAAAATAAAGTCCATGTAGCAAAAAATAGGGGAGTCCCCTCGCATTGCGCTGAATCTGTAGCATACAATGTAGCATACGGAAAATAATTTTATGTTACAGAGCGTGTCATAACTTGATCTTTTGCTTTTTGAAAATACGCAGAAAATAGGGTGAAAAGCATAAAAAAGTACCGATTTTAGATTTAAAACATCTAAAATCGGTACTTTGGCGCGGAAGGAGAGATTTGAACTCTCGCGCGCTTTTTAGACGCCTACTCCCTTAGCAGGGGAGAAAAACCCATTGAAAACACTGGGGAAATTGGCGTTTGTAACATATTTTGTAGCATACAGAATTCACTCTGGCGAGTCGTTTTGCAACTGATTTACGGCATCGACCATGCCTTTCATGTCCGGATGTACATACCGTTGGGTAGTGGTTATCTTCGTGTGGCGCATGATTTCCTTGATCGTAAACGGATCAATGTTTTTCATCGCGAGGGCTGTAGCGGTTGTATGGCGGCATGAGTAAGGTGGTAGCTTTTGCACTCCGGCAAGCTCCAAACACTCATAATATCTCTTGTAAAAATTATCTTTGTTTATGCAGCAGATATTTCCGACGCGCGATTTGCTTTCTTCGCATAGTTCATGCAGCACCGGCGCAACGAAATCCGGGAAGACCATAGGCGTTTCCTTCCGCTTCTTTGTCTTTATGCCGCCTCGGACGATCTCATTCTTTTCAAAGTCAATCATATCTTTCTTGAGTTTCAGAAGCTCACCGGGCATCATGCCGGTATAAATCATCGTTAAAATAAACCCAACGAAGTGGTCTTTTGCATACGCTTCCCATAGCTTTTTTACGTCGGCGTCGGTAAACGGTTCCGGCGACTTCTCTTCCAATTCCGGAAGCTTTATGTACTTTGCAAGATTCACGGTTGTTTGCTTTTCTGCGATTGCGAGGTTATAACAGTGGGAGAGGACGGTTTTCATATCTTTCCGTGTGTAATAGGTGCTGGCGTTGCGGTCGATAACATCCTGTATCTGCGCGATGGTAAGCGCGTCGATCTCACGGTCGGCGATTTCTCTCATGCGCTCGAATGCCTTTTCTGCCGCGCCCTGACGATCAGCCGATAAGGATAGATAATCCCCACGCAGATATGTTTTGTAGTATTCTCTGAGAGTGGGGCTTCGCTGCTCTTCCTTCGGAGGGTTTGCGGCATATTGGAGGGCGGCGCGCTTTGATGTAAACCCGCCTTTTGTTCGCATCTTTTGCCGAAGCTTGTCGTTCTCGTCTAGGTAAGTTCTTTCTGTCCAACGCGCCGTCCACGTCTTCCCTCGCTGGTAAGCGCTTCCTTGCCCGTTCCCGCGCGTCCGGCTTCGCCGCGCTTCCTGTTTTTTCCCGCACCAGCAACAGTAGGGCGCGCCGTCTGGAATTTCTTTTTTACACTTGATGCACTCCATGTTTCCCTCCACGTTCTTTTCGGATCGCGTAGAAAGTAATTGCCGAAGCCAACGCTGAACCTACGATCAGAGCAATGCAAACCCATGCAGCTACGGACAAATCTCCATTGCGAATGAGGCCTGCGTTCCGAATCTGCGCATCCGCCACAAGGCAGGCAATCAGAGAAAAGGAGAGCAGCATACAAAACAGGGCGAGAACGTAACACATTGTATGCGTGGATCTTATCTGTGCGCTCTGCAGGGCTGTTGTTGCCTCCAGCTTGGCGTTTTCAAGCTCGACATGATGGATCTGCTTGGTCAGCTTTTCCGGGCTTCCGACTGGATTTTCAAGGCCGAACAGCTCGTCTAGCGACAGACCAAGCACTTTACATATTGCGGCCGAGTTATAAAGCCGTGGATCCGCTTGTGTTCCAGCATATAATCGGCTCACGGTGGAGAAGGAAACTCCGGACTTTTCCGACAGCTCCTCCAGCGTCATTCCGCTGTGATCTTTCGCATTTCTGATTTTCCCATGATACGCGCCGATAAACGGCGCGAGTTCCTGTATTGCGGACATTGGTGCGCCTCCAATCGCAGATTGTATTGTTATTTCTTACAGTCTCCGTGTTAAAACGCAAACTATGAGAAGAAAACGCAAAACTCGGGCTTTTTTTACAAACATTATCTGGTACAATGAAAACGTAGCAGATAGTTCCTAAGCCCTGCATCTGCTGAAATGGCCCCACCGTATGTTCCAGATACGATGGGGCCGGTCAAACCGAATATTATATCAAATCATCAGTCCCATAAACTGTACACCATCGGATTCCTGATTCCCAAAAATAATGCGATCTGTTTGTTTATAATGCCATGTTGCTTTTTAGAACAATCGTTCTATAATAAATGTCAGGAGGAAAAAATATGGAGTGCATCAACATCCGGGTAAACAACGGGAAAGTGGACGTAACAGTAGACGGTGCGAAGCTGACAGATGTGCATAGCGTCAGCGTTGACTACATCAAGGGCGTGCCGCTTCTCTTTTCCTGCGTCGCCGACATAGGCCGGGAGCAGGAAGAACGCCGTGGGCCGCGCGTGCTGCATTGATCTGAATCATCTTGGATTGCAAGTGCCGCAAGCGCCGTATCCGGCGGCGATGGCGTCGTCAGAGGAATCGAACCAGATTTCGTTTTCACTTAGTATCTTTTTGGCCCATCGGCAACTCGGTTTGTGGAATTTGTCGCTATCCTTGCTTGCGACGAATTTTCCAGCGGACTTACCCTGAGAAGGATCTGGAGAAGTAGTTTCCATATGGGGGTCTGCCTCGCTGACGTCGGAATTGACGTCAGAAGAGAGCGCGTCGGGATTGACATCCTTTGAATTCGCTTCCTGCAAGAGATTGCCGGACTGATCTATAAAGCGGACATTGATATTATCAACCGGCTCGCCCGTGCTGAAATAGTGGTACAGGCCGCCGCTCATATAAAATGCAAGCGCCATGATAGATTCCTGGAAGCTTACAGTGTCAGAAGACAGCGTGACGGTGAATTTTGTGTAGTCGTCTGCGGCGTCAATCGCAGTGACGTTCGGGTAGTCCTCAGAGCCTACCATATCGGCAAGGCTGCTGTCAAGCTGCTGTGCCATATCCTGCATTAGTTTTTTATGGCAGGCCTCCGTCATGATATATGTGACGGAGCCGTCTGCATTCAGCGTGGCGGATTTAAAGCCGTCTGCTTGCTCGACTTTTGCATCAAGCTCATCCTGCGTGACGTCTTCGCCTATGTAGTCGGACGGAATTGTGATTTCGACTGTCCCGCCGCTGAACAACGTCCCGGAGTGCTTTTCCACGTTGAAGGATTGCGAAGATTGTTCAGGTGCATCCTGCGCGATGGCCTGTTCGGGCGTTTCCGGCGTCTGGGAAACCGCCTCCTGTGCCTGTGCGGGCGGCTGATCCGCCTGCTTAGGCTGCTTCGGAAAGAGCAAGATGCCGAGAGCGGCCAATACGGTGGCTCCGATCAGAATAAAATTCCTCGAAGAGCCGGTTTTTCTCCTGTTTTTTGCGCCGCATACCTTGCAAACGCGTTCACTGGCGTTGATCTGAGCGCCGCAGGAGCGGCAGATCATCTTCCGGTTCGGCGTGTCACAGTGCGGGCAGAACTTCTCCCGTTCCGGGAACTCTGCCCCGCATCTTGGGCACTGCACAATATATTCATTTTTAGTCATCAATGCGGCACTCCTTATATGGTTTGTAAACAATTACATATTACCACTTAGAACCAGCAACCGCAATGTAGAAGCTGCACAAAAATAAACGTCGGAATTTGGAAGAATGGAGATAGGAACTGAAATGAACGAAAAAGAAGCCGTGACAATCAAGGAATTGGTGGAAACTATATCAAGATTCACGCCCGAAAAACTCAATCTTTTTCTATCTGCTTCGCAAGATTTAATAGAGCGGATGCAAGCTCGGGACGATTCATGCAAATCCGAATAATCTGCTGGATATCCTCCGGCAAGTCACGAATAAGCGCTTCGCCATCGGCGGGGCGCTCTTTTTTTATGCCTTTGCCCATCAGTTCTTCTACTGTTACGCCGAAGTAGTCGGCGATTTTTTGCGCATTTACGTCAGAGGGTTTTGTCTTCCGCGCTTTCCAACAGCTTATTGTTGATTTGTCAATTCCGAGTTCTCGGCCAACGTATGCAGGGGTTTTGTTTACAGAAGCGCAAAGCGCAACAAAGTTGTCATAAAACACAATAATACACCTCTGGAATTGTTAAATACGACGAAAGTTGAATTAGTTTGCAAATAGCGGTTGACAGTTGAGAATGTTTGATGTATTATTGCCTTGTGGTTGAAAAAGTTTGCAACAGACAAGACCCAAGCAAATCAACGCTTGCGCCAATGCTAATGTGTTTCTCGCAAATTCATAGTAGCACAAACAGTAAACAATTTCAACAACAAATTTCAAAAGTTGACTGCGGCGAAAAGAAAAGCCGCCCGTGGTTCGTTCACGAGCGGTTTCCCCCAGAGTTGTTTACCAGAACGCGCTGCACAGGATGGTCGTCTGCATTACTTCGCATCCGTCCGAATTGGTAGAGTTCTTTCCACCGGCTTGGCAATGCCATCCTGACACAAAACGAACTTACGCTTCTATGACGCGCCGCTCACTTTGGCAGTTCTGGCGCTGCCCCTTGCCCTAACGCATCACGCCGTTTCTTTGGTCTGGAACTGGCAAGTTCAAAAGTTTGGTCATGACAACCACCTCCTGAATTTACCTAAAAGGGCTAATGGCAGTATAGCACGTCCGGGGCGTTGCAGTCAACAATTTTAACAGAATGGAGGTGTGTATATGCCTGAAAAATGGACAGGCGTACTGATCGGGAAAATGCACAATGCGCGTGTTTCATACGACGATCTTGCCGCAGAGCTTGGACTTACAAAAGGCTATCTGTCCTTGATCTTGAACGGGAAAAGAAATCCGCCGGGTGCGAGGAAGCGCTTGGAAGGCGCGGTTAAGGCCGTCATCGAACGAAGAAAGGAGGAAAAATGACGCTGGACGATATCCGGGCAATGACAAAGCCAACAATCCTCGCAAGCGAGGCGGCGCAGGTGCTCGGCTGTGACCCGCAATGGCTTCGCTTGATGGCGAGGGAACGGCCTGAAAAGCTGGGCTTCCCGGTCTGCTGCACAAGCGAGCACAGAGTGAAGATCCCGAGAGAGCCGTTTTTGCGGTTTCTCGGAGCATGAGGAGGAACAAATGAAAGTCAGATTAACATTTTTGGAGCCGGTTCTTGGCACATGGCCGAGCAACGAGAACATTGCGCGTGACTTTATCGCAAGCAAGGCCCCGGACGCAAGCACGATTGAGGATGAGATTGCAGCGCTGGGCGCGGACGCTGTCGCCGAAAAGGGAAAAACCGTTTTCCCGCGTACCGACGGACAGCCGATTCTGTACGATTATCAGGTCAAAGGCTTTTTCAAGGACGCCTGCGGTATGCTTGCCCGCGTGAAATCCAAGAAATCCAGTGCGCTGAAAGCCTATAAGAAGATCATCGACGGCCTGATCTTTGTGGAGCCGCGCATGATTCCCATTGAGGTCAACGGCGAGGTCGGAGAATGTCAGAGGCCGCTTCGTGCACAGACCGCACAGGGGGAGCGCGTCAGCCTTGCGAACTCCGAGGAAATCCCGGCAGGCAGCTCCATCGAGCTTGAAATCGTGATGCTCGACGAAAAGGCGCACAAGGAAGCAGTCCTGGAATGGCTGGAGTATGGCCGCCTACGCGGCATCGGCCAGTGGCGGAACTCCGGCAAGGGCAGATTTACCTACGAGGTTCTGAATGGTTAAGTGCAAGGGTGAGGCCACGCAGGGACTTGCGAGGGAAGCGCGTCGCTGAGAGCAGCGGTGAACGGCAACGGAATTGCTTCGTACCGATGGGCGTAGATGCGCAACGGCAGTGTTTAGCGGTGATAGGCGCAGCAAAGGAAAAGCATGGAAACGCTCAGGAATACAATGAACTGCAATGGCTTGGCTTAGTGTGGCAAAGAACGGCAAAGGCAAGGAATGAATAGCCCAGCAATGCAGGGGCATGGCAAATCATCGAAGGCTACGCGCAGCTACGGCGCAGCAACGAATGCAAAGCAGGGGAAAGGCCAAGCAGGGCAACGCCAAGCAGCGGCAACGAATTGCGAAGCAACGAACAGAAATCGAAAAAGGAGAGGACAGAAGGAGGATGCAACATGGCGGAAGTGAAGACCTACACCCTGACGCTGGATGCGCAGGAGCTGCATGATCTGATTGAGGCGGCGCTGGTGTGTGAGTGCCAGGTAGCGCAGATCATCGGCGGGCTGAAGCGAAAGGGACTGGATCTGGACGCGCAGAAGCTCGTTACACAAAACGCCCGTCTGGCGCGGCTCGTCAGGCGGATGCAGGAGGCGAAGGAGAAAACCAATGGATAACGGGAAGGTACACGTCGAGATCGGCATGGACGGCAAAAAAACGGTATCTGCGCTATCCGGCAGCGCGCTGGAACTGAGCGCTGCTGCCGCGCGAATCCTGAACATATTTTATGCCGCGTTCTGCCAGCGGGGAATAGGAGAGGAATTCAAGGAAACCATGCGCTACTGCGTGAACCGAGAGGACAGCCCGGTATGGAGGAAGGAGTTAGCAGAATGAGAACCAATCTTGCAGAGCGGCTCGGGTATGAGCCGGAGGAAACGACTGAGGAGCGCCGGGAGCGGCTGCGGGAAGAAGCGGAGGCCCGCAAGGCGGCGCGGCGGATCGTCAAGGGCCTGTGCCTTTGGGTGAGCGGCGCAGCAATGATCTTGGCCGCAATGGCCGGGACGGCGGAAATGACGTATGAATGCGTCGTGACTGGCTTCGTCGCGCTCGTAGCGCTGCTGTACGGGCTGGCATAAAGAAATGACCCCTGCCGCGCGGCAACGCGACAGAGGCCGAAAGGAAAACGATTGTCGCCCTCATTATAGGGCAGAAAGGAACCTATGTCAAGTTTAACGGATTCCCGCGTCCGACATGGTGCGAAAGCCTGCGTCGACGCGGTACATCGGGCCGACTACCCGAAGTTTAATAAGGTTCTGCTTTCGCAATGCGAACACCCGGAGAAATACGGTGTCAGGCTAGAACCCGACGCAGCGGCGGCGATCAAGGCGATGGACGCGCCAAAGAACCGCGTTGAGCGCAGGAAGAAGACGAACCGGTATTATTTCCGGCTGACGGATGATCAGGCTAAGAAGCTGGACAGGCTTCTGAAAAAGCTGGGCTATTCTACGGTTCAGAGCTTCTGTGAAGCGCTGATCCGCCAGGAGGTGAGCCGGAATGGCATATGACGGCGAAAACCTGTACTTGAGCATTCCGGAGCCGGAGTACGAGCCGGACGAGCCGGAGGACGAAGACCGTTATTTGTTCCCGCCGCTGTGGCTGGTGGGAAAGATGAAACAGGAGGATCAACATGAAAGTTTATAAAGGCACGGATAAGGATATGAAGTGCCGCGGGTTTCAATACAAGCTGGGCGAAACCGCTGTTTTTGACGGTGAACCGCACCTATGCAAAGAAGGTTTGCACGCGTGCGAGCAGCCTATCGATGTGTTGAACCACTACGCACCGAATGCAAGCCGGTACTTTGAGGCAGATGCCGAAGAAGTAACTGACGAGCGTGAATCGGATGATAGTAAAATCGTCGCGAAAAAAATGACGTTGAAAGCTGAGATTGGCGTTCCCGGCCTCGTGAAAGCGCAGATCGAATATGTCAAGAACCAAATCGGATTTGAGGACGCGATCAAGCGCGCAAACGCCGAAAAAGAGAATCATGCCACAGGCAATCAGGGCGCAGCATCGGCCACAGGCAATCAGGGCGCAGCATCGGCCACAGGCTATCGGGGCGCAGCCTCGGCCACAGGCGATCGGGGCGCGGCCTCCGCCACAGGCTATCAGGGCGCAGCCTCGGCCACAGGCTATCAGGGCGCGGCCTCCGCCACAGGCTATCAGGGCGCAGCATCGGCCACAGGCGATCAGGGCGCGGCCTCGGCCACAGGCGATCGGGGCGCGGCCTCCGCCACGGGCTATCAGGGCGCGGCCTCCGCCACAGGCTATCAGGGCGCGGCCTCCGCCACAGGCGATCAGGGCGCGGCCTCCGCCACAGGCTATCAGGGCGCAGCCTCCGCCACAGGCAATCAGGGCGCGGCCTCCGCCACAGGCAATCGGGGCGCAGCCTCCGCCACAGGCAATCAGGGCGCGGCCTCCGCCACAGGCTATCAGGGCGCGGCCTCCGCCACAGGCTATCGGGGCGCAGCATCGGCCACAGGCTATCAGGGCGCAGCCTCGGCCACAGGCAATCGGGGCGCGGCCTCCGCCACAGGCTATCAGGGCGCGGCCTCGGCCACAGGCTATCAGGGCGCGGCCTCCGCCACAGGCGATCGGGGCGCGGCATCGGCCACAGGCGATCAGGGCGCGGCCTCGGCCACAGGCGATCAGGGCGCAGCATCGGCCACAGGCTATCGGGGCGCAGCCTCGGCCACAGGCAATCGGGGCGCGGCCTCGGCCACAGGCTATCAGGGCGCGGCCTCCGCCACAGGCGATCGGGGCGCGGCATCGGCCACAGGCGATCAGGGCGCGGCCTCGGCCACAGGCGATCAGGGCGCAGCATCGGCCACAGGCGATCGGGGCGCGGCCTCCGCCACGGGCAAAGCCGGTGTTGCTCTTGCAGCTGGATATGAGTGTAAAGCAATGGGTGCTCTTGGCTGCGCGATCTGCTGTGTCGAGCGCGGCGAATGGGACGGGGAGGCACATCCGATTATTGCTGTCAAGGCGGCAATTGTCGACGGCGAGAAGATCAAGGCCGATACCTGGTATCGGCTGAAGAACGGTGAATTTGAGGAGGTAAGGTAAATGGCAATCAAGAAACCCGCTGAACTGGATTTCAGCAACAAGAAATTCATGTGCATCATTTCCGGGCAGCCCGGATTGGGCAAGACGACACTGGCCCTTTCGGCCCCGAAGCCGTTTCTGTTCGACACGGACAATGGCATTGCCCGCGTCAGGCCGGAGCAGCGCGGCGTGACGTCTGTGGTGGAATCCTACGAAGAAATGCTTGGCGATATGGACTCCGACGAATACAAGGCGGCTGAGTCCGTCGTGATCGATACCGGCGGTATGCTGGTACAGCTGATGAAGGACTGGGCAAAGAAGCAGGACAGCAAGGCCACGAAGGATGGGCGCGCCATGTACGGCGTGATCAAATCCGAGTTCGACCGGCTGTGTTACCAGATCCGCGCAAAGGACAGGAAGCATTTGATCGTGGTGTTCCACACGACGGAACAGCAGAAGGGCGACACCATCCAGACGCGCCTTTCCTGCGAGGGCGGCGCAAAAGATATCGTCTGGACGCCTGCGGACTTCGGCGGCTATATGTTCATGATGGGCAACAAGCGCATGATCGGCTTTACACCGACAGACGAATACTTTGCAAAAGGCTGCTTCGGTGTGCGCGGCGTGATGCAGCTGCCGGAACTCAAGCCCGGCCAGAAGTCCACGTTCCTAACAGATCTGTTCCGTAAGGCGCAGGAGGATATCAATGCGCAGGCCGCAATCTACAACGGTGAGAAAGCAGCCTACGACGCAGCAATGAAATCCGGGCGCGCCTTTATCGCCCTTGTCGGCGACCCCGAAACAGCGCTCAAAGCACGAGAAGGGCTTGCAAAGATCGAGCACGCGCTGACGAGCGCGGCAGAACTCGGCGCAGAATTCAAGCGCAAATGCAAAGAGCTTGGGCTGAAATACGATAAGGAGGCTGGGGCCTATGTATTGGTTGACACAAAGCCTGCTGAGCAGCTGGAAGCACTTTCTTGATGCGGATGATGCGTATGCGGACGCGGCGCTGTCCTCCTTCCTCTCCACGCTTCGGCGTGAAGAGAAGGAAACAACGCAGGCGATGCAGGCTGGCATTGACTTCGAGGCGGCGATCAACAGCACGGTTGCTGGCGTACCAATTGAGCCTGTCAGCGAGAAATACGACCGGGCTGTAGCAAAGTTTTCCCGTATCTGTACAGGAGGTCAACCGCAAGTGCCGGTTGCCGGACGGCTTCGTGTGGCGGGCTTGGATTTCCAGTTATACGGCGTCTGCGACTACGTAAAGGCCGGAATCATCTACGATATCAAGCGTGTACAGCGGTACGAATACGGCAAGTACCTGCACAGCCCGCAGCACCCGATGTATCTGCATCTGCTACCCGGCGCGTCGAAATTTACATATCTGATCTTCGACGGAACAAGCACCTACGCGGAAACATACCGACGCGGCGATTTCGAGCCTATCGAAGATACGATCTCCCACTTTATCAACTGGCTTTTGGCAAATGGATATATCAACGATTATTTTACACATTGGGAAATGAACACTGAAAGGATGGACAAAGTAGATGGGATTTAAGGCAGTAAAGAATGATGGCGGCCTGATGAAGGCTGGCGACTATGAGTGCTATTTGAAATCGTGCGGCTACAGCGTAACGAAGAACGGAAATGAGTGCATCAAGTTCGATTTCGTTGTCCGTGAGGACGTCGAGCAGGAATACCAGAAGAAGCACATCTTCAAGAACTTCTGGCCCGACCGCGACACCGGCGAGTACGACGCTGACAAGATCGGCAAGTATGCAAACGCGCTTGGCATTGAGCCGGGCACAGATTTTGAACTTGACGATCTGATAGGCCGCAACTGCATTTTGCACATGGAGCCGTTTGAGGGCAATGACGGTGTGACGCGCGACTGTATCCGGTATCTCAAGCCCAGCAAGGCAGAATCCTTTGTAACGGCTGCACCGGCCAGCGCAGAGGAGTTCAAACAGCTTGACGAAAGCGACGACGACCTGCCGTTCTGAGGGCTGACGGATGGGAGATAAAAAGGAATACGTCAAGCTGTGGCTGAGTTACAGGAGCTATTTCGAGGCGTACAGTGCTGCTGAGGTGGGGCGCTTGGTGCTGGCTGCGATGGATTATCGCGAGTCGGGAGCAGAGCCAGAGTTCAGCGGGAGTGAACGTTTCATTTGGCCTGCGATTCGACGGGACATTGACGAATCCGTAGCGGCGCAAAAAGCCGTCTCCGCGTCCAGAAGCGAGGCAGGAAAGCAGGGCGGTCGGCCTGAATCCGAAAAAGCAAATGCTTTTGACGAAAGCAACGAAAAGCAAAAAAAGCAAATGCTTTCCGAGGAAAGCAAAAAAAGCTATGGACAAAGGAAAAGGACAAAGGAAAAGGAAAAGGACAAGGACAAGGACATGGACAGTATTCTTTCCCCCCTTCCCCCCACGCTGCGCGAAGCAGTTGAAAAATGGGTGGCGTACAAGGGCGAACGACGGGAGGAGTATAAGCCTGTTGGCCTGCAAAGCCTTGTCACACAGATCACGAAAGCCGCAGAGGAATATGGCGAGGCTGCAATGATCGACGTGATAACCCGCTCTATGGCCGCAAATTACAAGGGGATCGTGTTTGACTGGCTGAAAGAGGCCAGCACACGCCCTGCGGCGCTCGGCCGCGCTGCAAAGCCCGGCTACGGCGTGCAGGGACACCATGACGAACTGAATCCGTTAGAGCGTGCAGCTGTGGACAGGGTGATGGGGCCGGTGTCAAAGGGCGCTGCCCGATTGCAGCAAGGCGTGCAGCGCCACGGGGACGAACTTGATGCGTTCCAGCTGGAGGCGGTCGAGCGAATGCTTGCGGAAAACAAGGGGGACAAGACATGAGATTTGTTTGCGATTGCTGCCACGATCTGACGAACATCGAGGCAGACCGGATGGAAATCCAGGGCGACAAGTTGATGGTGTATAGCCGCGGGCGGCTGGTGTATGTGGCGGATCTGGGCCAGATCATGCTGGCCAAGCTTACGCCGGGGAGGGAGGACGGCAATGGACTTAGAACAAACCGCGATTGAACGGCTACGGATGACTTCGGATATGAGCCTGCGGCTGTACAAGCAGCCACTTGTGATTACGTACTCCGGTGGCAAGGACTCGGACGTGCTGCTGCATCTGGCGGGCGCGGCAGGAATCCCGTATGAGGTGCTGCACTCGCTGACGACAGCTGATGCGCCGGAGACCGTCTGGCATGTGCGGGAAACATTCCGAAGGCTGGAGCTGGCGGGCGTACCGTGCGATATCGATAAGCACAAGCAGCCGGATGGGACGTACATGACCATGTGGCGACTAATCCCGCTGAAGCTGGTGCCGCCGACACGCATTATGCGCTACTGCTGCGCGGCGCTCAAAGAGACCAGCGGACGTGGCAGGTGGATCGCGACCGGCGTCCGCTGGGAGGAATCGCAAAAGCGCAAATCCCGCGGCGTTATGGAGACCCTGCACAGGGAAAAATCCAAGCGGTTGATACTGATGAATGACAACGACGAAAGCCGAATGATGATGGAAAACTGCCAGCTCAAGGGGACGCGGACGATCAATGCAATCATTGACTGGCAGGATGCTGACATCTGGGATTACTGCACGGCAGAAAAGATCTCGATGAATCCGCTTTACGCCTGCGGGTTCGAACGTGTGGGCTGTATCGGATGCCCAATGGCAGGCAAGCACCGGAAGGTGCAGTTCGCGCGTTACCCAAAGATCAAAGCAGCGTATGTCCGAGCGTTTGACAGGATGCTTGCAGAACGGCAGACGCGGGGGCTGCCCTGCGACTGGCAGACGGGCGAGGACGTGATGCACTGGTGGATGGAGGACGGCGTACTGCCGGGACAAATGGTTCTTGAAGAAATGGAGGAGGACGCGCTATGACAGACAAGGAAAAGGAAATCGTGCAGGCGCTGCGGTGCATATCTACGGTATGCAGTGCAACGGACAGAGATTGCCTGAAGTGCGGATATTTCCGGAAGTGGTTCGGGTGTGATGCCGACAGGCTCAGCACGGATGCAGCCGACCTCATCGAGCGTCTGACCGCCGAGAACGCGGCGCTGCGGGAGAAGAAGCGGTGGATTTCCGTGACAGAAAAACGCCAGAGTATGATATGCCGCAGCTTGCGCTAAATGCTGACGGGGATGCACTCATTGCAAATTACGCATACGGCGAATGGTTTGATACATGGGGGCAAAACGTGGAGGTCACCCACTGGATGCCGCTGCCGGAAGCGCCGGAGGGGAATAATGCCACCTAAAGAAAATCTTGAAAGAGCTTGTGAAGAGTGCATCCATTTTTTTGCGTGCTCCAGACAATGCGGCGAGCCGATGGCACAGCGTAGCGCCACTGGCTGTGAGTGCTACGAGACGGTTAAAAGCAGTATGGCGTATTATGTCGGGACACTGGATGGAGCCAAAGGAAAAATCCCAAATCGCCTCCGCGAGCTTGCCGAGGCAGACAAGGACGGGCGCGTGGTGGTGCTGCCGTGCAGGCAGGGAGATGAACTGTGGACGTACTGCAATCACCCGGTTAAGCGGGTATATAGTTTTACCGTATCGGATGTGAGCACGCTGAACGGGCGAACCGTGCTGAATACGCTAGGGCTCGGCACGATCAGGCCGGAGGACATCGGCAAAACCGTATTTTTAACCCGAGAAGAAGCCGAGAAGGCTTTGCAGGAAATGGAGGGAAAGGCATGAGCAACCAGGGAGTAATCCGTGGGACAATTGATGGACAGGAAAAGTATTGCAGAATCCCAATCCGTAGCCGCTTGTATGAATCCGTGATGGAAGATAATACGACGGAGCTTTCCTCGGAGGCGATTCTCGCCATGCCGCACGACAAGGCGGCTGCGGTGATTGATGCAATTATGGCGGACTGGCTCTACTGGCTCAAGAGAGCCGGGGAG